>ENA-OPCM01001034-OPCM01001034.1-human-gut-metagenome-genome-assembly--contig:-NODE-1034-length-19266-cov-6.490188_pt1 | contig 19266 bp, 10 predicted proteins | sample MGYA00241252_ERZ501484 | MGnify/ENA primary metagenome ERZ501484 (study PRJEB25962, sample SAMEA2042583) | human gut metagenome | biome: human gut; feature: human-associated habitat; material: faeces...
ATCTTTCAGAAGAAAATGCTTTTTAGAGTGATTTAAGAATAATTTAGGTCAAATGCAATTATAAGATCTATGTACCTTTGTTCAGATGAGGAGTGTAAGAAATGTTAGTTATAATTAATTGTATTAGCAACTGAAAATCCGATTACTTTTAAACCTCTTTTGTCGCTCAGAATTTCAGGTACAGGAGAAAAGTATAAAATTTATATCCCTGAAGGCTCAATTACAACAGATTTTTCGGTTGATATGAAATAATGAAAGGAAAAACTCTATGAAGTTTGAAATTAAAAATAATAAAATTTATAGAAAGGGTGAAGAAATCAAACCCGATACAAGCGGTACAAATGGAAAGGTTGTGAGCGGAATGTCGGCACACGGCTTATGGTTTTCAGCTTCAACAAGTACCGAAAAAATTACAATATACAAAAAGGACATCATTGACCTTGCCCCAAACGCCCACGAAGTTTTTATGAGCTATATAATTTGAAAAAACAACAAAAAGGCAGATAACATCTTTTTTGATGCTATCTGCTTTTACTTTTGTCCTTGTTATGTTGTGATTGATTTTCTTGTGTGTGGGATATAATTTTTGAGTTTTGATTTATCTGCTTTCTCGATAGACGGTATGGTCTTAAATTCGTTTTTAACCGGGTTTTTGCATAAGAAAACCTTTTTGATGATTCTAGTATGTACTGTGCTAAATCGGGTGATTTTCTCACTTGTTTAAGGTAAAGTATAAGTCATACTAACGCTTCAACCGAAACAGCAGATGGTATATGTTCAATTATCCACTCATATTCTTTTATATTGCTGTACAAAGCACCTAAATCAGACTGATTATCGCAAAGAATAATCTTTGTGTTGTATGAGCATAAGTCTTTATACATCTTTTTTACGCAGTCTAAAGCAGACTTAGAGCGGAGATATTTCTCGTACTTTGCCATAACAGCATTTGCATATTCTACCAAAACTTCACATTGAGCGGTTACAAGATAATTAGTTTTCATATACATACTCCTTTCAGTCTGAGCAATAATAATTAATTGCAATTTGTTTTATCCGATTGAAAATACTCAGTTTATTCGGTTTAATTTTAAGATTATCAAATGATTCATTGTTGGCGAAATAATAATTGCTCAATGCTTCAAGAAAAGCAAGCTCATCTATGTTGTCATAATCAGAAAGCATATCGTTTATAGTCTGATTAACAGTTGTACATAAAACACCGTCAAAATTGAGATACTCTATATCGTCAAATGAATTGACAATATGATATTCAATGTTATCAAATTGTCCCTCGTTCTGAGCATACACCTGTATCTTAGATTCATTGACATAACCATTGAATAATTCAAGGTACTCAAGTGCCGAAACTCCGCACAGGATTAAATCCGTACCTTGAACCACATCTTGTAACCAATCGACATTAGAAAGATATCGTGTACTTGTAATTGACATCATAAATATCACCACACTTCATTTTCTTTACATATTATAATATGTCAAAATCGGCAAATTTGCAAGTTTTAAGGACAACAAAAAAGAGCCGTTCAGAGCCATCTGAACGGCTGCTTTTTAAATTAAATAAAAAATATTTATCTACGCTATTCATTCCTCAATAAAAGGGAGCAACTGCATATAATGCAGTTGCTCCCAAAATCGTTACTTTTTGTCGCATTCTCCTGATATGGTAGTCAGACGGTAGCGAAGCACAACCTTAAAAAATATCGCATTCTCCTGATATGGTGGTCAGACGGTAGCGAAGCACAACACTAAGATGAGTAACCAACATCGTTCAAATACTATTATATGTTATAACTAAGAAAAAAACAAGTGTTTTAAAAAGAAATTCAGAAAAGAATTTCTAATTTTAAAGTGAAGTAACAATATAAAATGTCACTTTGTCACTTATAAGATTATGAGCTAATAAATTTTGAACGGTTTTTTTGTCAAGTCCACCTGTTCCGCAACCAAGTAAAGGTATGGCTACTGAATTTATGTTTAAGTTTTCAGCTACCGCTACTATCTTTGGAATCAGATCTTTAATTTTTTTGATTTTTGCTTTGCTACCCGGAGTACGCATAGTAACTGCGTGTATTATTTTTTTACACTCAAGATTTGGAGCATCAGTCACAAAAACAGTTCCGGGTGAATAACCAAAAAAGGAGTGTGCCTTACATTTTGCTCTTGCAAGCCGTTCAACAGCACCGCAAGATGCAAATTGAATGCTCTCTGCAACTCCTCTATGTAATTCATTAACACATCTTTTACCTCCCATATAACCAAAACCGTTGGATGCATTTACAATAGCATCTACATCAAATTTTGTTATATCGCCTTGTGCGTAAACTATCATAATTCAGGTTCACTCCTTTTAGGCTCTGATTTCATAACTGTTTTATTCTGAACTTGCTTTGAAGATTTGTTCCTGCCGAGGATTTTATCCTTACCAAAGTAATGTGTTTTGGACTTTGATTCTGTTTTTTGGTGAGCAAGCTCAATGTTCAAAATCTTTGTTAATTCAGACAGGCGTGCTGACTTTTCCTGCAATTCCGCTTCATATTCAAAAGGCTTTTCAAGCAGGGCAACACTTGTTTTGTAATCAAGGTCAAGCTTGTTAAGAGAATTCTGACTGTAATCAAGAACACTTTCGGTTTTGTACAGCAACCCCTCTATTTTACTGAGGTTATGCACAGCAGAAACACCGAGCTGAGCAGAATATGAATATTTACCCTTGATTGTAACTAAAATGTCATCATACACATTTCCGTTGTTTATAACGCTTATATCGAATCCGCAAATGTTGCCAACGCTAACCTGCTTCTTTCTGTTGTCGGCTATTCTTACCTGAGCAACAGCAGTTGTAAGAGCTTTGGCAGCATTTTTTCGTTCCTCATCGTTCTTCAGGTTAAAAGTCTGAGAACCTAAAGTTAATTTGCAAATAAGTTTACCGTCCTTATCGACAAATGACTTAACATTATCGATATCGGATTTTATGTTGCCGATAGTACAAAGGAGTTGCTTGCGTTTTTCGGGATAAGCCGCAACAGCATCTTCAAGCTCATATTTTGTATTGTTGTAATCAGCTTTGAGAGAGTTAAGCTCCTTTACTCTGTTATCAAGCGTGAGCTTCTCACGGATACGGTCATCGCCGGTACAGAGAGCCTTAATTTCGCCATATGAAAGAGCCGCTTGGTCAACATCGGCACACTTGCGTGCAGGAGCTTTGTCAGTCATAACCTGACTTATAAATTTTTGCTTGGTTTCGAGGAGCTGATAGCTGTACGCATCAAAAGTGCCTTTGGTAACATATCTGTACAAATGCACTTTTTCGTTAATATTGCCCTGCCTGACCATTCTGCCACGCCTCTGCTCGAGGTCTGCCGGTCGCCACGGAACATCTAAATCGTGCAGAGCAATGATTCTGTCCTGCACATTTGTGCCTGTTCCCATTTTGCCCGTTGAACCGAGTAAAATTCTCACTTCACCGCTTCTGACCTTTGAAAACAATTCAGACTTTTGAGCTTCGGTTTTTGCATTGTGTATATATGCTATTTCAGTCGCAGGGATGCCCTTTGCAATGAGCTTGTCCCTTATGTCATCATACACGCAAAACTTGCCTGTTTCCTCAAGAGAGTCGATTTCCGCCACACTCTTGTTATCGTTTTGCTCTTTGGAGGAGTCATTACCTGTGTTTTTTGACGGCACACCGAGGTCACAAAAAACAATTTGAGTAAGCTTGTCTTTTGCTGTGTCTGTATAAATGTCAAATACATTGTTTACACACACATTCAGCTTTGTATTTGGATTATCCTCAAAATCGGGACTAATAAGTCGGGGGTCAAGACCGAGCTTTCTGCCGTCACCGGTAATTTTGAGCATATTATCCTGTGACGGATCTACGGAGCCTGAATTAACCTCATCTGCTCTGTCGGATAATTCATCGACAAGCTCCTTTTGAAGCTCTGTAGGCTCTACATCAACAATGTGAAGCTCACAATCAGGCACTTTAAGTTTAAGAGTTTCAGCTGTCTTTACATCGGCTACCATCTTAAACATAGACATAAGCTCAGGCAGATTGGAATATTCCGCAATCCTTGTGCGTTCCTTAAACTTGTTTCCTGCCGGAGCTAACTCGTATTCTTTCTTTTGCACACCGAATGCAGAAATCCAATTATCAAAATTCTGCATATTGTTGTGACTTGCAAGAAAATCATAATTAAGGTATCTCATCATTGTGTGAAGCTCTGTAACGCTGTTTGACAACGGTGTACCTGTGGCAAATACAACACCCTTGCCGCCTGTCTTTTCGTCAAGATAACGGCATTTTGCAAACAGCTCTGTTGCCCTCTGAGAAGCTCTTGAAGATATACCCGAAACATTTTGCAGCTTTGTTGCACAGTACAGATTCTTAAATTCGTGAGCTTCGTCAACAAACAATTTGTCAATTCCAAGCTCCTCGAAATATACGGTATTGTCTTTCTTACTTGATTGAAGCTTCTCAAGCTGATTTTCGAGATTCTTTTTTGTACGCTCCATTTCCTTAACGGTAAATTTATTACCGTCCTGAGCTTTCATCTCAGCAAGACCGGCAACAATATCATCAATTTGAGATTGTAAAAAGGCTTCCTGCCTTTCAGGAGATAGGGGCAGCATCTTTAATTGCGTATGTCCGATAATAACGGCATCATAATTGCCAGTTGCAATTTTTGACATTAACATCTTGCGGTTTGATGATTTAAAATCATCCTTTGTTGCAACCAATATGTTTGCGTTGGGATAGAGCTTCAAAAAGTCTGCTCCCACCTGTTCTGTCAGATGATTCGGTACAGCAAACAAGGATTTGTGACACAACCCAAGCCGTTTACATTCCATAGCAGTAGCTATCATTTCAAAGGTTTTTCCTGCACCTACCGAATGAGCAAACAGTGTGTTGCCTCCGTAAATAGCGTGAGCAATGGCATTTTTTTGATGTTCGTGAAGCTGAATGTTTGAATTCATTCCCGGAAAATTAAGGTGTGAACCGTCATACTCTCGTGCGTGGACGCAATTGAATGTGCGATTGTATGTGTCAACAATATCTCTGCGGCGGTTAGCATCTTTAAAAATCCAATTCTTAAATTCACGGCGAATGGCATTGGCTTTTTGCTGTACAACCTGAGTCGCTTCTACATCAAGCACTCTTACAGGCTTATTGTTTTTATCACGCTCAACAACACCGTATTCGTCAACCTTGTCTTTATACACTTTCGGTTCGGATAAATTGAGAACGGATTCAAATATCTGATATGCAGATAATCCGCTTGCACCGTAGGTCTTTACAGTAGTTACCGACAAATCCGCTCTCTTATTCGTGATATTCCATCTGCCGGAATACTCTGAATAGTCAAGCTCTATTCTGTCGGATTTAAAAAATCTTGACACATAATCCGATTTAAGGCTTTGCGGTGTTTCAAAAACCTCATACATAAATTGCTCATAGTATTTTTTATCAATCCAAGTAGCTCCGAGGTTAATATCAATATCGCCGGCTTTCAGAGGAGTAGGCAATACTTCCTTTAAGGCGACAACATTTGATTCATATATGCCGTTGACCGAAGCGTATGCTTTTGCCATGTCAAGCTTTGCATATATATCTCCCGACAAATATTCGGAAGCAGTTTGATATTCGTAGTCCTCATCGCCTGTATATGACGGTACGGCAAATATTTCACCTTTTTCTCTCAGCCCGATTTTCAAATCCTCGGGCGGCACATCCGTAATTTGGCTCATATACTCGAAGTCGATAACACCTTTTTCTGCAACGCAGACAGCAAGAGCTTCTTCAGCCGTATCAACATGACTTATTGTTGCTGTCGGCTTATTTACACGCTCTGTAAATATATCGGACTTCTTAACAAGTAAATTATTATCTTTGGCAAAATCGGCTTCGAGAGAAGCAACAAGCGGATATGCTCCGTCAGAGTTTAACAAGCTGTGATTGTAACTGCTGTGAAGCAAGCCGTACTTACTGTAGAAGCTGTCATAACAGTTGTTGAGCTTTTCCTGCAATTGAGCTATCTCTGAATCCTTGTTATCGTACTGCTGAACATCAAGCAATTCACGCAAAGTGTCACGAATATCAATAAAGGAATTGATGCGTTCGTGATTTAATTTTTTCCCAAGTGCTTTGTCTGCGGAAACATTAACTATTTTACCGCTCTTATCAGAGCCGTAAAAATATATTTCGCCGTTTCGGCGATAAAAGCTTTGTAAACGCAGTTTTAAAGGTTCGGCTGTTAAATGTTCGGAAACCGGAATCAGCTTTTCTGCAGAAGCGGAATATTCAAAATTGATATTCTTTACCGCCGAGGAAAGAAGCTCCGACAATGTTCTGCCGTCATTAAACGGCACGCACATCGTATCGTCTGTTCTGCCGAACATTTTATTGCCTTCAACAACTTCGCCGAGTATCATTTCGGGATGCTCAACAAAATAATTGTTGACGGTTAATCCGTTTTCAAGCTGTCCTGTATGTACCCAAGACGGTTCAATTTCTGACTTTTTTTCTCTTTTTTGGAGGAATATAATGTCAGCTGTAACCTCCGTTCCTGCCGATTTAAAGGCGTTATTCGGCAATCTCACAGCACCTACCAAATCCGCTCTTTCGGCCAAGGTCTTGCGGAAAGAGCTGTCCTTTTTGTCAAGCGTACCTTTGGAAGTTACAAAAGCCACAATGCCGCCGTCACGCACTTTATCAAGTGATTTCAAAAAGAAATAGTCGTGAATTTTCAGATGTTTTGAGTTGTATTTAGAATCATTAACACTGAAATCGCCGAAAGGAATGTTTCCGATTGCAACATCGAAGCTGTTGTCATTGAAACGAGTATTCTCAAAGCCGTCAATCGTAATGTCAGCTTGCGGATACAGCTTTTGAGCTATTCTGCCCGATAAGCTGTCTTTTTCGACACCGTACAAATTCACCTTATCACGAAGTTCTTCGGGAAGTCTGCCGAAAAAGTTTCCTACGCCCATTGCAGGCTCAAGTATGTTGCCGTCCTCAAATCCTGCGTTACGAATGACCTCATATATACTGTCAACGATTGCTGTATCTGTGTAGAATGAATCAAGCACAGTTGACCGAGCTGCGGTATATTCTTCATCCGTAAGCAAACCCTTGAGTTCAGAATACTCATTTTTCCATTTATCATTATCAGACTCAAAAGCATTGGCAAGACCTCCCCAACCGCTGTAAAGGAACAACTGACCTTGTTCTTCAGGTGTAGCCGCTCTGTTTTCTGCTTCCGTTTGCTTTAAAATCTTAATGGCAGCAATGTTATTTTGAAACTTTGTTTTTGCTCCCGTGACAGCTTCTCTGTCCTCAATTACATAGTTTTTGGCTTTTTCATCATTTACGCTTGTTTCGGTCTGCTCTGAGCTTTCGACCATATCAAACAATGTAGGCGGTTCAGCTTTTTCTGCTCTTGACGGTGCGGCATTTTCAACCTCCACGGTAAGCTCGTCAACGCTCTGTAATTTTTCATCGCTCCTGACATCTCTTTCTTTGCTTTCCGTTATCGGTAAATCTGCGGCTTTCTCATTTTCACCTTTATCAAGCTTTATATCGGCTTCGAGTATTTTTACAACACCTGAATACTGCGGATATTGATTTAAAAAATCAATAATTCCACCGTTGCCGTCCCCGATGTTCTGCCGTTCGGTGTATTTCGTACCGTTCGGCATATTAATAATAAATTTCGTTTTTTCATAACCAAGATGAATATTGTCAAGTTCACCGTTTCTGTATGCTTCTGTAACCGCATTTTCACTGCCGTATTCCTCAATTTCAAGCTGTCTTTGCTCAACCCATTCGTCATCGGCATTTTTCATAAGTTTGTCAAATTCAGAAACAGAGTATGTTTTGCCGTTCTCAAATACCGGACTTTCACTCCAATCACAAGTAATTGTCGGACGAATTATTTCCTGTACAGGCTCAGTTTGTTCAGGCTCGTTTATCGGGACGATTTCATTTTCTGAATTAAATTGATTAACGATTTCTTCTGAGCTGACATTCAGAGCACCGGCATCGGATTCTGCGTCAGCCATAACCTGTTGAATAAATGGATCACTGTTCAGCTTATCTTCATCGACAAGCTCACCGTTGACTATCCCTGCGTCCTCAAGCTGCTGACGAATAACTGCGGGATCTATGTCGTCAAGCTCGTCGTGTTCCTCATAAAACGGTGCAAGCTCCTCATCGGAAAGGTACACAAGGTCATCGAACGATAAAGAGTGCAGACAGTTATCAATCATATCTTTAAGGTCGGCATATGTTTCTTCTTTGAATAATTTGTCATCAACATAAGTTTCAAGCCTATAGTCAACAAGATTTACAACAGCTTCCACAGTATGCTTGCTGTCTTCTGTTGTTGTGTATGCCACTCCGACTTTTTTTAAGTCTGAAAAATCCGCTTCTGAATCAAACTCGTCATTACAATACAAATTTATAAGCTGCTTTGCATAAGCAAGCACAGAGTCACGAACAATATTGTCAATCGTAGAGTGAGTGTATGTAGCAAAATCAATCTGATTGTTGTGAAGTGTATTTTTTAGTTCATCATCAATTACTATACTTTGTTCCAAGTTGTGTATTCTGCCTTCTTCTTCAAAGGCTGATTTATCTCGTTCAACAAAATAATTGAAATTATCATATAGAGTATAAATTTTCTTAACATTTTCGCAATAAGCAACATAATCATTTGTACTTTTATCTTCGTTAAGGTAGGTATTATTAAGCAAAACAGGTGAGTCCGTCAAGATAAAATCGACTTTACCATACAGACGGTTAATACGCTTCACTTGTTCCTTGAGAATATCAAATTGATGTTCATAATGTCCGTCAAGCATAATAAGATTGTTGTCATATACAAGCTCTTTGGCATATTCCTGTACATATTCCGTAACAAATCCTTGCTTTTTCAATTTTTCGGCTACTTCAAGACAAGATGTTGTTTTTCCTGCACCCGGTCCGGCAAAAGCATTGATAACTATTGTATGCTTGTCTGACACATTGCTCGTAATTTTTTTCTGTTCAGATATGAGTTTGTTAAACTCATTCGAAAGATCTACAAGTCCCTCATATTTGATATTCACAGTAAATCCTTGTGTTTTAAGAAGTTCAGTATTATCATTCAGTTTAAAATCAGGGAATCCGACTGTATCAACTGAAGAACCGTTAATGTTTCTTGTTGTAGAAACAAGGTCGAGAATATCTGCAACGGTTTTTGCGTTCTCACCTCTGACTTCATAAAAATCACCGACCTTTATAAGTTCTATTTTCCGTACTTCAGGTGATTTGATTTCGGGAACTACTGCAAGCTCAACGAGCTTGTGCTGAATATCTGCATTAAGACCTTCGGCAAACTCCGTACCGCTGTAAAACTTTTTAACAGCGGTTCTGAAACTTTCGCTACCGATATCAATTAACCTTTGTTCGCCTGTTGTATCAAGAAAATCAAAGAATCCTGAAAAATCATCTCCGTATTTTTTGTTAGCTTCCGCTATCTGTTTGTAAGATACCTCGGTAATTACAAACTGACCGCCGGAGTATGCGTCAGGATTATAGTACATATATGTAATACTTTCGACTTCGGACTCTTGAAAATAAAGGGTTTTCTCAAGAGTGTTAAAGTCGGGTAAAGCAGGGGTATATGTACCGTCAGAAATCATGCCTTCCACTTCACTTCGTGTAACACCTTTGACCTTAGTTACAAGATTTATAAGAGAATCATAATCACTGCGACTGTATGCACCTATGAAAGTTTGCATTTCCGTAAGCGAAAAAGTATAATCAAGCAAATTGATTGTGTCGTAATCTATACCCATATCAACCATATCTCTTATAAGTTCTGACTGGGCATATGAATACCCATGATTTTCAATGAGCTTATCGGCAAGATTTGTGTTGATGAACGACTGTTTAATTTCGTTGAAATCAGCAGTATTCGCAAGAATCAATTCAGAATCCGAAAGACCTGAGTATGTCTTGACAAAATTCATAGATAACATATTTAACTGTTCAGGCTTAAAGTCAGAAGTATCTTCAAACATCGTACTGAATGTGTCAATCAGCTCCGGTTGGTCGTTGAGCAGTTCAACCGTAGAATTCAAAGACTCCAACTGATGTGCTTTATAGTGCAGTACCGAAAGAGCATTAAAAAGATTTTCCGTGTTATCTTCTTTGGAAACTGTCACGCTGTTTTTAACCGTTGCAGACGGTTGGTTTTTTTCGACTGCTTTATCATTGTACAAAAGCTCTCTTTGCTCACGAATTTCGTGAGCAATTGCGTTGATGGCATCTTTGTATATATTGTCAACCGTAATAGTTGTATTTTTACCAAATATTCTGCCCGAAAACGGAATATCCTGCTCTGACAGTCTTTGAGCAACCTTGTAAGCGAAATCAGTATTATATTTGCGATACATCTTATCACCAATATCATTGTATTTGGTTGTTCCGATGATATTGTTTGTTACATATTTCCTGTTGTTGGAATCGACTATTGAATCATAACTGATATTTAACTTTTCAAGATTCGGAACAGTAGCTCTGCCAACCGCAATATATGATTTGTTCTTGTTAATATAGCCACAGTAATTAAGTCCTGCGTTTTCGAGAGCATCGGTTATGCTCTCAAACCGGCTTTCAGAAGCTATAATAACCTTTTTATACTGATTCGGAGTGTTGCTGTTCCATATCTCATTTCCATATAATTTAATCATTTCATTCACCTCTTAAAGAAGGAACCGTTACACTAAATGCAACAGTCCCTAAATAATATTCATAATTCCTGTTCTTTCGATTTAGTGTTGTTACGCTGTTCGTTATGTGTATGTGCAATTTTGTCCGCATTCTGTTTTATCTTACTGCGAGATATTAACGGCTTAACCTGAGCTTTCGACCTGGGTTCTTCAATCTTCTCAACCCGATTGCCTCTTTTGTCAAGCTCATATCCTGCGGCAAGGTCGTTATAAATATCAATTATCCGTGTCTTACTTGCTGTTATGTACACGGTATCTTCTTCTCTTCCGTCAGGATGATATAAATCACGCTTTTTTTCGCCTGTAACAGCATCGTATGCTTTTGCATTACTTGCTTCAATCGTGTGATTGCTTACACGATAATTCTTACCGTTCAGCATAAAATAATAGCTGTCATTGCGAACACTTCTGTCAATACCGTTTTTGTTGCAAAAATCTTCAATTTCAGTCATCTTGTTTTTAAACTCTGCCTTTGCGGATTTACTGGGATGCCACTTCCTTTTGTACATATGATCACCTTTCCTGTTTTGCTTCCCATCCCTGTTCACGATGTTCTGATTTTGCAATCTTGTCCGCATTCTGCTTTATCTGACTGCGAGAAATCAGGGACTTTTTCGGTTGCTTCGGTTGTTTCTCGGCATTATGTTCCTTATTTGGAGTTTTTGCCGCTTTGTCATACTCCTCTTGCTTATTGCCGTTGTTGATGATACCGTCAATGCTGTCATAATCATCTTCAATTGACATTTCGGCATTTTTTAGGTAGTTTTCTTCGAATACAGCTTTTGCGGCAGATGAAACGATTACATCAGCCTGCTTTTTTAAAGCCTGTGGGTTGTTTGTAAACTCATCAACAATGTTCTGACAGCTCTTGCTGATAATATTGTCAGCTTCCTTATCGGGCATAGTTTTAACCGATTCAAACTTATCTGACCACTCATTAAGAGCCTTGAGCTTGTTTATCAGCTTTTCTTTTTTGTTGGTGAGCTTGTCGATTTGTTTTCGCAGTTTGAGTTTTTCGGACATATAATGAGTTTGACCGTATGCTTTTATTGCAGCATCGAGTTTGCTCTGAGTAGTATCAAACTTTTCAGAGGTTGTCCTCATTGCCATTGTCCCGTATTCCTGCATACCTTTGACAAAGTTTTCTTTCCTGCCGTCAGGGGATTTCATATTGTCAAGAAATTTATTGATTTTTTTGCAGTTCTCAGCACGGCTTTGTTGCTTCAAAATCTTCTGCTCATTCGATTTGATGTTCAGCTTATGAGAATGGATTTTCTCATTGATATTTACTATTTTCTGTCGCCTTTCAGCCGATAGAACAGACAATGCTTTATACACAGGCATTGGTACAACATTTCTCATTGATTCAACCGTTGAAACAAATTCAGCACTGCGAACCTTTTTTATGTTGAGTTTTTCGATTTTTGCATTGAGTTTATCGTTTTTTAGATTAAGCTCATCAATCTTAAGATTGCACCTGTCATACAGCTTTGCAAAAATCGGTATTGAAAATTCTTTGCTTTTCGTTTGTTCAAGCAATTCGGGTTCGGATTTTGTCTGTTCGGGTTGGAGATTGTCATTATTGACTTCTTCATCTCGCTGTTTTCTTTTATCGGTATTTGGATTATTATCAAAATCATTTGTAATATCAGGCATTTTACTTCCTCCTTCGTTTATTTTTTATGGAAACAACAATTACTAAAATTGCCAAAATTGCGGTTATAACAATTACTGCAATAATAAAATCAAAACTTCCGTTATTGTTGTTTTCGGTTTTTGTTGCCGTATCAGATGCAGCTGTATCCTTTACTCTTTCAGCAGTCACAATAAGTCTGTGACTGTTTACACCGTATGGATAACAAGTTATAAGACTTAATAGGTCTTTTTCTTCGTCAACTGACAGTAACGATATGTTGTCGGGCTTAACAATGTTTTTTGCTGTTACAGCATAGGTAAGCGTTTCATCAAGCACGGACACCTTGATTTCATCACCGATTTCAAGCTCGTTGAGATTGTCAAAAAACACCTGCGTAGGATAACCCGTGTGAGCTGAAAGCACCGAATGATTGCCTACACCGCCTATCGGAAACGCTGTATTTGGCAGATGAGCAACACCTTTTTCAAGCACTTTATCCGTATCCCCGTGGTAAATAGGCAGTTTTACATTTATTTTTGAAATATCAATGTAGCCTATAAGACCGTCACCAAAATTGAGAATATCGTCATATCCGTCAATCACGCTGTCTGTATCGTAAGAAAATCCATTGATAAGTTCTGATAAATTGTTGTTATATTCAGCAGCAGCCGACAAGTACTGTGACCTGTCGGCTGCTGAAATGCTGTCAAGATTTGCGGCATAATTGTTAATTGTGGATGCGGCGAAAAAACTATTGACAGCATTTGATACAGAAGGGTACAGCACAAAGCAGAGTGATGCAGTCATAAAAATTATTCCTATTATCAAGGTGTATTTGCTTCTGCATTTTTTCAATGTGCTGTACTCCTTTCTATTTAATGTGAAATTACTTGTTTGTAGCTTTTACTCTTCTGCGAATGAGCAATGTTGCAATACCGCCGAGTGCAAAAGCTGTGCCGAGAATGTAGAACATAACTGTACCTGCACCACCGGTCTGTGGTACAACAACTTTTGTGTCCTTAACATCCACGCTTGCTGTGCCGTCTGTTGGGCAGTTTGTGATGTACGAACCGTCAACAAATGTTGCACCGTATGTAACATCAATAGTTACCGGAATAACCTTACCGTAGATGTTGTAGCCTGTAGGAGCTTTTGTTTCGACAATATAATATTTACCGCTTGCAAGTTTGATTTCTTCTTTACTTGTGTTGTAGTAAGTAACCTTGCCTGTCTTGTCGGATACACCGCTTGCAATGGCATTTGTAAGAGCAGTTGCATCCTCTTCTGTTTTAAAAAGGCTGAATTCTGCACCTTCGAGAGCCTTGCCAGCTGTATCTGTCTTGTTAGTTGTAACTGCAAAAGAGTAAACATAAACTGTATTACCGTTTACTTCTGATTCAACTCCGTTCTTGTTAGAATAAACGAGCTTCGTTTCTGAGTTTGGGTTGCCTGTCTTTCCTGCTACAGCGTACTTATTGAGCTTTGCTGAATAAGTTACAGATGTATAAGTAACACCTTCTGCATAAAAGTCATTTTTCTGAAGGTAAGCGTTTGCAATTGATACATTAAAAGTTGTAGCCTTTCCGTCAACTTCTGATGTTACATTGAGAGCATAATCAGTTGAAGCAAGGTCAGCAACCTTACCGCCCTGTGCGTTGAGAAGTGCAACCTTTACGCTGTCTTTATCAAGAGTAAGTCCTGCTGACATCTCATCATATACGGTATATGATTTAAGTTTCATTTCTGATGAACCGGCAGTTGATGACTTAATTTCAAAATTCACTGTGTCACCAAGGCTTACATCGGTAAAATTAACATTATCCTTTGTGCTGTTGGTGATAGTCTTGCCTGTTACAACATCACCGTCATTTACCTTTGTTGCAAGGTCAATATCATTGATACTGTAAACCCAACCGTTGTTGTAGTATGGGAGCGATACAACAGAGTTTGTTACGCTTTTAACACCGGCAGGATAGTTAGTAGCTTTAATGTAGTACAAACCCTGAGTAAGGCTTGAAAAAGTCTTTTTTACTGATGTTGCAGATGTTACAAAGGTACCTACAGTAGATGCAGTTGATGGAATTGTTGAAAGACCGTCAAGAGCTGAGAGAACATTCGATGTCTTTCCGCTTAAAATCTCATCAGAGATTGAAGGAATGAGTGAATCATAGCCTGTCTTGTATGGATTTTCAGTAGTTTTGAGTTCTGCCACCTTGTACACCGTGAATGTATATCCGGGCTTAGAACAATTGAGCGTGAATGAAACCTTCTTTGTTTCATCAAGAGCATTTGCGTTGGTTGCAGCACTTGCAAATGGGATTGCAGTAAATACCATCATAACGGCAAGTACCATAGCTGTCATAATTCGTGTGATTTTGCTTTTCATTTTGCATTTTCCTTTCTGTTTTTGGATTTTTTATTCTTGCTACCGTGTTTACGGTAGTCATAGATGAAAATTATAGCCATTGCTCCGAGTGCCACAGAAGCAAAATAAAAGGGAGCAATTCCACCGCCGCCTGTTAGAGATAACACGGATTTGTTATCGGCAACGGTTAAAGACATGTTAAGTGTGTTTTCATTGTCGGCTGAAATTGTAAATTCAACCTTTTTACCGTATGGCATATAGCCTGACGGAGTTACAGACTCAACAAAATAGTAATCACCTACCGGCAGATTACTGATTGACAAACTACCATTCGTAGCCATACAATCGGTTGCAGTTTTTGCAACTGAATTATACATATAAGTTCCTATGCCTGTCTGATAACAGCTGATGGGAGTGTCGTCTGACTTATAGAGTTGCCAACCTGATCCGGTAAGAGCCTTTGTGCCGTCTGTTTTTGTCAGCTTAACCGAGCCTGTTTTCAGCGTGTTTTTGATATTTGCAAAAACTACGGTATCTGAATTAAGCGTAACTGTTACACTTTTAGGTTTGTTATACTTATACGGTAAAGAGTAAGTGCCGTCATCGTTAAGCTCGCCGAGTTCGGTTACTTTATATTTGAGCAATTCGTCATTGCTGTTATAAATCGGCAAGTCTGAGATTTCAGGACTTAAACCTTCAAGGTTTGTGCTTACTTTTTCGTTAAACCCTGTATCAGCACAGCTTATTTCAAAATACAAACCGTCCACAACATCATCTTCAGATGTTTTTTGTACCTGTAACGAACCTGTTTTTACGGTGTTGGCACAATCATATGTATAGTTGTATTCATCGGTATCATAGATTGTAAATTCGACTGCATCTTTCAGTTCATAACGGCTCGGAAACTTGTATGTTCCGTCTGACTGTTTAATGCCGATTTCGGTAAGCCTGTAAGTAATTTGAAAACCGTTTAGGTCAACTACATATGGCAGAATACCATCAATTTTGTTACCGTTTATGTCATAAAATTGCATATTATCTGTACTTGCTTTACCATTTTCATCAGTAGTCAAAACGATACTTGTAATCCCGTTTCCGTCTGCATCATAAGCCATAGGAGTAGGGATAAGGTCATCATCGAACTCTCGTTCGTCATCAAAAGATTCGAGCTTGAAGCTCAAGCCCTCGATAACTCCGTCCTCGGAAGTCTTATTGATATTAATACTTCCTGTTGCAGGAGCGTTGTACACGGAATAATTAAGAGTAGATGTTGTTCCGTATTTGTTGGCAGTCTTAAACTCTGATTCAGCCTTTTCAAGGTAATTGTCAGGGAAATAATAACTGCCTCCGCCGAGAAAACCTTTTTCAACAACCTTATATTTTATAGGAATACAAATTGCTGAGTTTGGAACGGTTAAACAGCTTGTGAGCTTGTAACCGTATCGGTTGTAATAGTTAGCTGTTCCGGTAGAATCTGTAACAATATCACCATAATATTTGCCGTTTTCGTCCTGTACCCCAAACCAAACTCCAGACACTTTACCGTTGTATGAGGTCTTTTTAACAGTTAAATCTGTTTCAGAAACTGTATTCTGAAAATTAAATGTAACCGTTTTGCTCTCGTCAAGCGTTAATGACTTACCGTTAGCGTTGGATTTTGCTTCTGATGATTTGCCATAGTAGTATCTTGAATAAGCATTCTCACAATTGCTGAATACAGCATTTGAAACACCTTCAAAATATGAACCTTTATAATTGATTGCATTTTCTTTCTTTATCGTCCAAGTGTAACCGCCATAGCTGTGAGATCCTAAAGTAGTCTTAAAACCAAGCTCCTTGACTGTATAGGTTATCTTGTTGCCTTTATCGTCATATACCCTCAAACCTTTAACAGTCGCTTCGCCGTTTTTATCGGTTGAAACTGCGTTGTACTCGTTGCCGAGGCTATCTGATATTGCAAACCAAAGATTTGAAACTATACCGTCTGTTGATGACTTCTTGATTTTGAGGTCAGCTTTTATGGCATCTTCATAAATCGTCTGAATAACGGCTGTTTCAACGGTTGAGTTTTCCTCATTTGCAATGACAGGATAAACAGTATCGTCAAGCTCATAGCCTGTCGGTGCGGTTATTTCTTTGATGTAATATGTTTTGCCGACATCTACCGATTTTGCAAAAGTCCCCTTGCCATCAGCACTTGTTGTGAGCTTGTCATACAAGCTTGCACAAGCTGAATCAGAGTACAAGCCATATACTGCTCCGCCGACACCTATACCTGACTGATTAAGCTTGTTAATGCCCACATATGCCTTTGCCGGCATTTCATCAATCGGTACTTTGATAGGGGTATTTGTGTCCTGAGCAAGACCGGCAATTTCTTCATTTATTACTCTGTAAAACACAACATCACTTAGCGAGTATCCGTCAGGAGCTTTTTCTTCTCTTATAACAACTGTACCGATAGGTACTGTAATTAAGTTGTTGTTGTAATAAAATTCATCAGAGTTATATCCATCTGCAAGATAGTTTTTATTAAGCTCAGCATATCCATCTTCGTCAGTCTGAATATACCAAGTCCTTTTAAGGTTTTTGCTGTCAAGTGCAGGAGCGGTTTCATCTGCTTTGACATCATAGTCCTTATCAATTTCCTGTGCGTAGTATTCAATGCTGAAAACCGCACCGCCAAGACCTTGACTTGTTGTTTCGCCTGTAATTGCATTCTTTTTTTGTAACACAATACCGACAGGGTCATCTACAGGCTCATCAGTACAGCTAAAGCGATAAATTTTTGTACCGTCTGCGGCTTTTTTGCCTGAATTCACAAATGTATATACAGTTTCGTCAAGCTCATAGCCTTTTGGTGCTTTGGTTTCTTTTGCATAGTAAGAAGCTGATGCGTCAACATATTTACTGTAACTGCCGTAACCGCTTGCATTTGTTGTAATACTGCCGATTTTTTTGGTACAAGCTTTGTCTGTGTATATGCCATACTCAGCTCCCGACAAGCTGTAACAACCGTTGCCAGCTGTAAGCTCTTTGTTTGATGATGATTTGTGAAGTTGCAGCTTGACAACATCCGGAAATGTCAACTTAACATATCCGTCTTTAACTGTATAATTAGAACCCTGAGCAAAAGTCTGATATGATGCATAGTCATTACTTGTAATTAAATACAAACTGTTTTTGTTCTTGATTCCATGTTCCTTCAAAAAAGAATTTTTCATTGTCACATTAACTGTCGTACCAAGATTTTTAGAACAGGTAAATGTTATCTTTTTACCGCTTACGCTGACCTTAACATTTGAATTGCTGACGATTACATCGGATGCTTTAGTTACTGAAGCGGTACCGTTCTTATCAGTCAAAGTGATTGAATACTGTCCGTTTGATTGATTATATGACATTTGATACGACTTCGCAGAACTGAGCGATGATGCAGTATATGACGGATTTCTCACGGATTTTTTGCACCAAGAAACCATATTGTTGTATGCCGTTGTGACATTCGCAAGCGAAGTTTCTGCCGAACTCGTAGCCGTCATTGTATTTGCAGGTGTAAGTAACGGCTTACCGGTAACCGCTTCAAAAGTTGATGCGTTACGCTTGCCTGCAACAATCTCAAAAATCAAGAGCTGCGTTGCATAGTAGTAATGAACCTTCTCTTCCTTTGCAGCTTCAAATCCGCCAAAGCCCCAAGCAAGTATCAGATTAACTGCATTTTGCTGTGCAGTAGTTAGCTGTTTCCAAGCTGCTGATTGAGATGTACTTTTTACAGTAGCAGAACTTGTTAATTCAGATGCTTTATCCGGTTCAATACAGTACGCTCTTTGTGTGTAGTCTAAAAAATTCAAGGTTTTTCCGGATGGAGCAAAAAAGTGCACCTTGAAATTTTCCCAACCTTCATAATGCTGACTGTGCTTTTTTCCGTTTGCGTCTGTATAAGTATATTCAGCTGTTTTCTTGTATATAAAACCTTTGCCGTCTGCTCCACGATTGCCTTTAACCGAGGCAGCACTTACGGAAAACGAACCAACAGACAATGAGCCGATAATTACAGTCAAGCATAAGAAAACCGACAATATTTTTTTAATTAACTTCATTCAAATTTTTCTCTCCTTTCATCTAAATATTGAAAAAGAAAAACTACTGTATTCTTTTATGGGTGATGCACGAATCATATTTACCTCCGTAAATTTATATTATTAACCACCTTAGTGGGGATTGTAGGGATGCATCGGACAAATTAATGCCCGATGCAAAAGAAGAATAACAATGAAAACTTAAAAAGTCTTGCTGTCAAGTGAACAGTGAGAGTCATAAAACAGAAAGTTGTAATCAACTTAAAATGTTAAGGTCATATATGTAGTTAAGGTCAACATTTGTTGATATACCGTTAATTCTACCGTTATCTGAATACTGCCACACATCACAAGTGATTGACGGCTTTATATACCATTCTGCGTTCCAA
>ENA-OPCM01001042-OPCM01001042.1-human-gut-metagenome-genome-assembly--contig:-NODE-1042-length-19180-cov-2.087791_pt1 | contig 19180 bp, 17 predicted proteins | sample MGYA00241252_ERZ501484 | MGnify/ENA primary metagenome ERZ501484 (study PRJEB25962, sample SAMEA2042583) | human gut metagenome | biome: human gut; feature: human-associated habitat; material: faeces...
TTATAAAAACTGATAAAAGTTAAACAATAAACATATAAACGAATAAACTACGAGGGACCGCAAAACATACGCCTCGAAGAAAATCCCACGCCTCTCATGCCGGGCATGATTACCTCTAACGAACCGGGATTATACCGTACCGGCGAATATGGCATACGTTGTGAAAATTTAGTCTTGACAGTGCCCGATTACGAAAATGAATTCGGCATGTTTTACCGGTTCGAGACTCTTACCCTTTTCCCCTTCGATACCGAGGCTCTCGATATTTCTATCATGACCGAGAAAGAAATCGAGTGGCTCAACAGCTATCACGAAATGGTCTATGACCGATTAAGTCCGATGCTCGACGAGGAAGAACAACAATGGTTACACCGCAAAACAACAGCAATTTAATTCAAGATAAAATTATAAACTAATCATGGCACTTATAAAATCAGTACGGGGATTTACCCCGAAAGTCGGTAAAGACTGTTTCCTCGCCGATAATGCAACACTCATCGGCGATACCGTTATCGGCGACGAATGTAGTATCTGGTTCGGAGCCATCTTGCGAGGCGATGTCAATTCTATTCGTATCGGCAACCGGGTTAACATTCAAGACGGATCGGTATTACATACCCTATACGAAAAATCCACCATCGAAATCGGCGACGACGTATCCATCGGACACAACGTTACCATACACGGAGCGACCATACACGACGGAGCCCTCGTAGGCATGGGCTCGGTAATTCTCGACCATGCCGTCGTAGGCGAAGGAGCCATCGTCGCCGCCGGATCGGTCGTGTTGAGCAAGACAGTCATCAAACCGGGTGAGCTTTGGGGTGGAACACCGGCCAAATTCATCAAAATGGTAGACCCCGAACAATCGAAAGAGATCAATCAAAAAATCGCCAAAAACTACCTGATGTATTCCAAGTGGTACGAGGAAGAATAAATTTACAAGGATTATTAGTTAGTGTGCTTATTAGCAAAAGCTAATACAATAGAGGCTTCGTTACGACTTATAGGTGAGAGGTATTACAGGAAAGAATCTTTCGTTTATGTAATTAACATTGGGCTTTCGGCCGAGTTCAGCACGAGTTTAACATTTGGAGAGATCAAAACAAAATTAGTTCAAATATATAACGCAACCTAAAAAGCAAATTATATTAAACCCGAACAACAAATATAGTTATGTCTGAGACCAGAAATCTTGTAAGAATATTCATTGCATCACCATCAGATGTGCAAAAAGAACGAGGTATAGCAGATACAGTCGTTAATGAATTAAACACCACGATAGGCGACACATACAATATACGATTAGAGACAAAAAAATGGGAAAATAACACATATCCCGCCATAGGAGAATATCCTCAAGACGTTATTAATGAGCAGATTGGTGATTACGACATCTTTGTAGGTATAATGAAACATAAATTTGGATCACCTACGCTGCATGCCGACTCTGGGACAGAAGAAGAATTTAATCGGGCTTACGATAACTACAAAAATGACGGCACATGTAAGAATCTCATGTTATTCTTTAACAAAGAGTCTCTTCCTCAAGATACAGATTTCGAGCAATTCAAGAAAGTTCTAAATTTTAAACAAAAGCTGTCATCAAAAGGGATTCTATATAAAGAGTACGAGAATGATGACAAATTTGAAAAAGAATTTAGGATTACCCTGTGTGCATGTATCAAAAATATATACGGAAGAAGTGCAAATATCATACGGAACGATAGCGGTTTTGTTTCAACTTATTTGTCAGACGAGTTTAGTCAATATTTAAATTCCTCTGGTAATCTATTTACACATTCATCAGGATTAGACATATCCCTAGAAGATATTTATGTTCCTCTTAATTTAAAGATACTTGATAACGAAACTAAAACAGAAAAAAGAACAAATATCGAAGACCTTACTAGCGCACTTGATATTGACGGTATTTTATATAATATTGTAGGTGGTGAGTCTTCCGGTAAAACCGCATTATGCAAATACCTTTTCAAAAGATATTTTAATCAAGATTTGTTCCCAGTTTTGTTGAGTGGGTCAGATATAAATTCTAACATACGACTTGATAACATAATTCGAGTTGTCAATGATAAAATTGGCAAACAGTATTCTAGTATCTCTATTTCTGCAACGCTTGAAAAATCAAACAACAACCGATTTATATTGATAATTGATGATTTCCAAAAATCAGCAAAAGGCAACGACAAGTATTGGAAGTTGCTGGTTTCAAATATTGAATCATTATTTAGCAATATTATAATTGTTGGGGATGTTTCATTACCAAATGATGAATTATCTGCATATCCTCCTTTTGAGAACTTCGAAAAATTTCATATTCTTGAGTTTGGGGCAGATCTAAGAAATAAACTCGTAGAAAAATGGTATGCAATCGGTATAGATACCTCCATCGAATCTCGAAATGAGATGCGAAAGAAGATAGATTATGCGACTCGATATATTAAAACAATCTTAGGGAAAAATTTTATACCGGCTGTCCCCATATATATTTTAGGCATATTACAATCATTAGAAAGCGTTAAACAAAGTAGCGAAAATTATTCTTTACACGGGTTTTACTATGAGCATCTAATAAATGATGCCTTGTTTCATGCTGTAGATAATCAAAAAAATATAGGATTCTATCGCAAGTTCCTAACGAAGCTATGTTATGGTTTTTTCTATGAAAATAGAAAGAGTGTATCTATCGATGAATTTGATGAGTTCCACACTAAATATTGTGAAGAACATGATGTTTATAATATAGGAAAAACGGAAGTGAAATCAACATTGAAAAAGTCCAAGTTATTACTTTTTGATCCTGAAGTAACATTTGGGCATAAATATGTATACTATTTCTTTGTTGCTAAATATATCGCCGACAATCTAGATAAAGAAGACATACAAGAGATCGTTAAAAAGCTATGTAAGAGAATCTTCAAGAATGAGTTTGCAAATATTATTATGTTCATAACTCATCTGTCGAAAAGTCCAATGATAATCAATGAACTTATCAATAACGCGAATGATATATTCAGAGAATATGAGCCAAATAAACTTGAAGATGAAATCGAGGATATTAACAAACTAATTCAGGATATACCCCAAAAAATTATCACCGATATTGATGTTGATAAAGAACGAGATGATCAGCTAAAATTGGAAGCTGAATTAGAAGAGAAACAAAAAGAGTTTGACGAGGATAATACTAATTATACGTATTTTTCATTAGATGATGATGTTGCAGGTATTGATTTACTTGCAAAAATGAATTTAGCATTAAAATCAATAGATCTTCTGGGCCAATTAGGAATAAAATATTGGGGAGAGTTAGAGTCCGGAGATAAGTTTGAAATTGTTAGCGCAGCATATAAATTAGGTCTTCGGACACTAAGTTTTAATCTCGGATTTTTATTAGAAAATAAGGATGAGATAATAGAGCACATAAAAAAAATAATTATCGACAAATACATAAAAGATAAGAGTGAAGAATGGGATCCTGCTCTAAATAAAGATAAAGTAGCTATATCTACAAGTAATTTTATAATAAGTTGGTCATATTTATTGTCTATAGCCATTATTAGGCGAATTTCTTTTTCTGTTGGTGATGAAAATTTAAAACCAACATTCGATAAAATACTTGATGCAAATCCATATAACTCGTATAAATTAATAAACGCATCTATTGAATTAAACTATCCCAATATACCATATGATATATTGAAACAATATAGTACAGAGATGAAAGATAATAGGATGTGTCACATGATTTTAAGGGATCTTGTTATATACCATATGTATAGATTTGATGTAGATTATACTACAAGAGCAAAAATTAATAGTTTAAATTTGGGATTGACAATGGATAAGCAAAGATATATCCAAGGCTCCTCACAAATTAAACGATGAGAATATACATCACTACATAAAGCGAACCTCTTCATAATATATTCGATGCACAAATAATCGTTTGGCTATTGATGCAATTAACAACCAAACGATTATTTATATGTTAGCCAATCACATATGAAATGAAGCTGCTATAGTTGTTCGTCTATATATCTTGATAAATGGGGAAATATGCTATCAGTCCTCATTACGTTATTCCACCTCCAAATATTCTTTCAGTTGTCTGCCTAATTAGAGCAAACACAATAATGTGAAAGTATGTTGTAAAATCGAATATATCTTACTAACTTATAAAATAGACGGATAATCATTATGCCATTTTATGGCAATATTTACGTTAGATACTCAAAAACGATTACGGATCCAACGAAGATTAATGGGTACTCAATCGGTAGTGCTCATCAAGAAGAGCTTCGGTGAAATGGGGGGCTCTCCCTAAGCTGTCTGTCAATGACTCGCTGGAACTTTATATTATAGAAATGGATACCACTATTACGGCTCGCAGAAAAAGGAAAGACTGACTCATTGAATGTCTTAAAGTGGCGATAACACTTATTTCTTCGCAGATGAATAGTGAAAACACCTACAACCCTATCTTGTGCTAAAATGGAGGCTATGTATTACCTCTGTTTCATGCTCTAAAATTACAAATAGGCTAAACACTGACTTATTCTAGTAGAAAGTTTTGCAGCCAAAAGAGAAAACATTCAATAGAATCTTCTTTTCAGTTCACAGCAGTTCGAGAAATGGAGTATGTATAAAACAAAATGAAAAATTCAGTTTAGTTTAGTCTATTAGCCTATATATATGCTAAACCAAAGTAAACTAAATTTAGGTAGGCATATTTGCCTTTCCATATGCCTGTGGTTTTATAGAAATAGTTATCTTAGCAGAGACATAAGTTTCAATGAAGATATGAGACAAAACACACAAACCTGTCCTTTTCTCTTTTGGCTGTAATAATTCAAGGAGATCCACCGAACGATATTCTTAGGATGAGAGGTCGATAGTCGGAAAACTACTTTAAGAAGCACTTTGAATGCGACCAAGTGCAAGTGATGAAACTAAGTGAAATGTGAAAAGCGGAGAATCGCTTAAATTATTGATTTTGTTTCTATGTTGTTTCTTTGCTAAGATATGGAAAATATTATTATATTGATATACAGAATATAAACTTTGTTTATTGTAACATTTTCCAGATTTTACTGCGAGAATCAAGCTAAACACTTTCATGTTCACTAATATGTTTGCCTTTCTTGGTAAAGGCATCGCAAATATAGTGAAACTCACAGCCCTAACCAAGTGTTTTTCCTTCTTTTTCGAGCTGTTGCCTCACACAAAGGTAACTGAAAGGATTCAAAAAATATCACTTCTCTACAAAAAAGCAGTATTTGGAATAGAAGATTTTGTGCATAACCTACGGTTATAACCGATAACCACAAAGAAATCCCATATTCGAAATGAAATCTCTACCTTTGCGTCCGAAAAGGGAAACGACACCCGGAATGAACATATATCGCATTCCGCATTAACTGTGTCAAACGGCAAATTTTCCCCGACCCGATTATAAAAAACAATTTAATTCATTTTGATATGTTCAGCGAAAAACAAGGAAATGTCCTCCACGGTATTCTGTTGATTGTACTTTTTTCATTCTCCGCCTTTTACATTGCAGAATTCCAATTTATAAAAAATCTATCACTCAGCCCCCTCATCGTAGGTATCATACTGGGTATGCTCTACGCCAACAGCCTGCGTAACCGATTGCCCGAGACATGGGTTCCGGGCATAAAATTCTGCTCGAAACAAGTACTTCGTGCCGGTATCGTCCTCTACGGATTCCGGTTGACCTTCCAAAGCGTTATCGCCATAGGAGCCTCGGCCATACTCATCGACGTGATTATCGTCACCTGCACCATTCTATTGGGTATCTTGGTGGGGAAACTGTTGAAGATGGACAATGACCTCGCCCTGCTCACCGCCACAGGTAGCGCCATCTGTGGAGCCGCTGCTGTTTTGGGTGCAGAACCGGTAGTAAAAAGCGAACCCCATAAAACAGCAGTTGCTGTCTCGACGGTTGTCATTTTCGGCACGCTCTCGATGTTCATTTATCCCATTCTTTACCGAGCCGGAGTATTCGACCTCACACCCGAGCAAATGGGACTCTACACAGGCTCTACCTTACACGAAGTAGCCCACGTGGTAGGGGCGGGTAACGCGATGGGGAAAGAGATTTCCGACTCGGCAATCATCGTAAAAATGATTCGAGTCATGCTCCTTGCCCCGGTTTTACTCATCATGAGTTTTGCCTTAGCCCGCCGAGCCTTAAAAGCAGTCAAAGGAGACAAAAATACAAACACCACTCAACGAGGAAAAATCACCATTCCCTGGTTCGCATTCGGTTTCCTTGCCGTTATCGGATTCAATTCGTTCGATTGGCTTCCCGTTCCAGTAGTAGACGGAATCAATAGCCTCGACACCTTTATGCTCACAATGGCCATGACAGCTTTGGGAGCCGAAACCAATTTCGAAAAATTCAAACAAGCAGGAGCCAAACCATTTCTTTTAGCGGCCATATTGTATATATGGCTGTTGGGAGGAGGTTATCTGCTCGTCAAATGGTTAGCATAAATCATAATCACATCAAACGACAACGGACTGAATCGTAAATTTACCACCTCTCCCTACGAGCATTCCCCGGATCTCATCTATGATGAGCAAAAAGAGAGGAGCCCTGACTCTGTCATCTCCACTGCCGGTATTTTTTAACCCCTCCGTCACTACGTGCCACCTCCCCTATATTTTGCGTTGCAAAACACAGAGGAGGAGGTTAACACCGATAGTGTCATACTAAACCCAATTCAATAGAAAATTCGAGGGAGTAGATTTGAATTTTAACGATGAATCTTTTATCGAATACTTCGTTCCTGTTCTCTTTGGAGAGAGGTTAAAAAAGATTTCATAAGATTTTCGATTGAGGGTTTAACCCCTTTGCCCGGCGGGCATTCCCCTATTCACTTCGCAGCACAAGGGAGAAGGAGAATACCCTCAAAGTTCCAAAGAGATAAAAGGCTGTTCAAAGCGACACTTTCAATCCCCCTACTCTCACAACATCATAGGACATTTCACATTCCATCTTTATTTTTTAAAAAGTGAGAATATCGATATTTAGAACAACGAATGATTACATATCGCTTTGGAGTGGGAATCTGAAACACCTCCCCTGTGTTTTGCAACGCAAAATATAGGGGAGGTGTCCGCAGGACGGAGGGGCTGAAAACGACATCTCATCAGCCGGTTTATATCGGACATATCCCTGCACCCACCGTATTCCACAGCATTACAGGGTGCTGTGTAAGCAGCGGTATAAGTGAGAGACCAAAGGAAAAGAAGTTTCGAGGAAAGAGGTCAAAAAAGATACATCTACGATTCAGCCCATTGTCGTTTAATATCTCCCCCCAAAAAACACTCTCAACTACTTAATTTTCTTTTTCACATTACCAGAAGAGGATTTTCCCGGAACCAACTTGGTTCGGGTTCTATTCTTACTCTTTTCCTCGCCTTCCTTCACGACTTTTTTCGGAGCATAAGTCTTCGACTTTCTTCCTTGATGCGGAGCCTCATCGGATTTCTTCACCATCGAATTTTTGGAACGACGATTCGGACGAAGTTCCTCCTGTCCACTGGCAAATCTCTCTCGGCCCCCTCGTTGCTTCTTTTCAACCTCGGGATTTTCAGCTCCCGATAGTTTCTCTTTACGAGAAGAACCGTAACGGCGCAATTTATACTCTCGCTGTTCCATAGGGATAAAATGCAACGGTTCTCCGTCTATTTTCACTTTATCGCCTTCGGCTACCCGACTACCTAATGTAGCTAACTCTCCGTTGATAGTCACCCGCTCGTCGGCGATCATTTTATCGGCTTCCCGACGGGAACAAAATCCCGAATCACTAATGTACTTATTGACCCGAATACCCGATCGTATCACTTTCTTTGCCATAATCAAAACTCTATATTTTATCCCAACACTATATGCTCAGCCTCTACCGGCTCATTCAAAAACAAGGTTGCTGCCTCGGAAAACTTTCGAAGCGATTCCGTCGTCAGATAGCGGCAACCTCCCCCTTTCGAGCAACGTCTCTCTATCTCGGGATGCCGTTTCAAGTAATCGTCCAACCTGTCGGTCACCAAAGGTCCTTGCAAGACTACCGAAATAGACGGTGGAAGATAGGCCCTAATTTTGTCAAGTAACAACGGATAATGGGTACACCCCAATACTATCGTATCGATTTCATCGGACTGCGACAAAAGTTCGTCGATATATTTCTTAACAAAATAATCGGCTCCCCTCCCTTGTGCTTCGTTGTTTTCCACCAACGGAACCCACATGGGGCATGACTGTCCGTATACCACGAATTCGGGATACATCTTCTTTATCTCCAACTCATAGGAGCCCGACTGTATCGTACCCGGTGTAGCCAAAATACCGATATGCCCCGTACGCGACAGTTCGGAAAGCGACTCGACCGTCGGACGAATAACCCCCAAAACCCGTTTATCGGGAGCGAGACGAGGCAGATCTTTTTGCTGGATACTACGAAGCGCCTTTGCCGAAGCCGTATTGCAAGCCAAAATAACCAAAGAGCACCCTTCGTCGAAAAGATGGAACACAGCCTGCTTAGTAAATTCATATACGATCTCGAACGACCTCGTACCATAAGGAGCCCGCGCATTATCCCCCAAATAGAGATAATCATATCGAGGCAGGCCTTTGCGCACTTGTTCGAGAATAGTAAGACCTCCGTATCCCGAATCAAAAATTCCGATGGGACCTACATTCGTAGGTATTTTTGTCGCATCCATTATTAGAAGTATAAATATGGAAAAAGGATGATAACGTTCTTATCATCCTTTTCGCAACCCCTCGACGAGGGAATAATTATTTCAATCCCAATTTCGCTTTCACCAACGGAGTCACATCTTCACTAGGTGCTCCCTGATAAATAACAATAGGATAAGCCAAATCAAAAATATAAGTAAATTTACCCTCTGCCCCTACCGACTTAATGGCATCCATCAACTTCTGTTGTATAGGAGCGAAAAGAGCTTCTTGTTGTTTTTGAATATCCTGAGATGCCATTTCCCGGAAACTCTCGATACGAGATTGGGAATCTTGAACCTCCTGCATACGACGAGCACGTATCGTCTCGGGAATCGTATCGCCCAATGCCATATACTCTTTATACTTCTTCGTAAACTCTTCTTGAATTTTTACAAACTCATCTTCATATTTCTTATTAATATCTTGAAGAGTTTGCTCGGCGGTCGCCTTCTCTGGCATCAACATAAAAATCTCCTGAGAGTTAACGGTACCGAATTTAAAGGCTTGTTGCGCTTGTGATACAAAACTCAAAGAGCAAATGCACACTGCGGCGAAAAGAAATTTCTTAATCATACTATAATTTTTTTGTTTCTATACTGTAAGTTATGAATAATGGCACAAAAGTAAGCATTTATTTTGAATATCCTAACTTTGTGAGCACTTCATTACTAATATCTATCTTCGGCGACGCAAAAATAATATTCGGAGAAGAAGCTCTATCGATAACCATCATGTAGCCTTTATCTTCCGAAATCTTCTTAATGGCATTATAAATATCGTCTTGAATAGGCTTCATAAGACTTTCGCGCTTTTTGAACAACTCGCCCTCAGGGCCGAAATACTTACGGCGCAATTCAACGACCTCCGTCTCCTTATCACGGATTTCCTCTTCTCGTTTTACCTTCATTTCCTCGGTAAGAAATACCAAATCCGATTGATAGTTTTTATACATTGTTTTAGCTTCGGCCGCCTTGTCGTCACACTCTTTTTGCCAACGTTGAGACACTTGGTTCAACTGTTCGTTGGCCATTTCGTACGAAGGAATATTTTTGAGTATATATTCCATATCGACCAAAGCATACTTCTGAGCTACCGACGACGCAGTAAAAGCTAGTACCGCCATCGCAAAAAGAACTATTCTTTTCATATCGTTATTCTATTTAATTAAACATTCCCGTTTCAATAAACCATATAACATAAAACACTTTCTAAAAAATAAAGATAGCGCGATTCTACCAAATCGCGCTATCCTTTTAGAGCATTTAACACAAACGTATCTGTTTTTTCACAAATTAAAATTCCTGACCTAAGATAAAGTGGAAATGGCCACCCCCTTTCTCTCCTTGTACTTTATCGAAACCATAAGCCCAGTCGATACCCATCAATCCGATCATCGGCAAGAAGATACGAACGCCCACTCCAGCCGAACGTTTCAGAGAGAAAGGATTGAAGTTTTCGAGCGATGTCCACGCATTACCGCCCTCGACAAAAGCTAAACCATATATCGTAGACGAAGGCTGCAACAAGAACGGGAAGTGCAACTCCATCGAGAACCGGGTATAAGCCCGACCGTCGGAATAGGGCGTAAGAGCACCGTTATCATAGCCCCTCAACCCGATTGTTTCCGTAGCATATGTATAAGACCCGGTCATACCGTCGCCACCCACATGGAATGTTTCGAAAGGCGTTTGCTTATACTTGTTATACGACCCCAACAATCCGAAATCGGCACGTCCCATAAGCACAAGTGTATATTTTTCGGAGTTATTCAACGGGGTATATACACGGCTCTTGAATTTTATTTTATAATATTCTATCCAACGATATAACTCTTCCCGATCGGCTCTTGACGAACTTTCATAGAGGCTCTTGTAATCTTTCTTAGAGAATAATGAATAAGGAGGAGTAAATTGAGCCGATAACGTAAATTGAGAGCCTCGACGTGTATAAATGGGATTATCTATCGAACTTCTACCCAGCGTCAATCCCAACGTAAAACTGTGTGAAGTACCGTTCTGCATATAATACAGATACTCCCAATTTTTAAGAATATATGCCTGATAACCCAATTCTGCCATAAAAGTAAAATAGTCATCGGGCCACTCCAAACGTTTCCCGAATCCGAAGGAAACCCCGATCATCTGCAAAGACTTATTCGGGTCTAAGGCATTTTCATAAGCATTTTGATAATAATCGTCATAATAAGAGTTACCCAAGTAGCTGTTTCCCCAGTAACCTCCATACAAAGAATTATTGTATAAACTGTTGTAGCTTCGGCTCAAAAAAGAACTTTCGATACCGGTCTGACGGCTATAATAAGCCGAGAACTGGAACGAGTTCGGACGTTTTCCTCCGAACCACGGATCATAAAACGAAATACTATACTGCTGATAATAACGTGCATTCGTTTGCGCACTGATCGTAAACGTTTGCCCGTCGCCCTGCGGAATGATACCTTTAAACGATTTAGGGTTGAGCAAATTCTTGATGGAGAAATTCGTAAACTTCAAACTAAGTTTCCCGATAACACCTGTCTGTCCCCAACCGGCCGAAAATTCGATTTGGTCGTTGGCTTTCGATTCGAGATTATAAACCAAATCGACAGTACCGTTTTCTTCGTTCGGTTCCGGTTTTATATCCATTGTCTCAGGATCGAAATGCCCGGTTTGAGCTATTTCACGAGCAGAACGCATCAAGTCCGATTTACTGAACAGCTCTCCCGGTTTCGTACGCAACTCCCGACGTATAACATGCTCATACAAACGGTCGTTACCATTGATGACAACCTTGTTGATACGGGCCTGCGGACCTTCGAACAAACGTATCTCCAAATCGATGGAGTCGTTCAGCACATTGCCCTCGATAGGAACCAACTGGAAGAAAAGGTATCCTCTGTCCATATATAAATTGGCAACCGCATCTTCATCTTCCATCGTTCGCTTGTTCAGCATTTTCTGATTATAAACATCGCCCGGCTTCATACCCAATACAGCCGAAAGATAATCCGACGGATAAATCGTATTGCCTACCCAGTCTATATTTCGAATATAATATTTCTTTCCTTCATCGATTGTCAGGTAAACATCTACCGTTTTATCGTTATACCGCACCACACTGTCGTTTACGATAGCGGCATCCCGGTATCCCAACTCGTTATATTTCTCGATAATCAGATTTTTATCGTTCTTATAATTCTCTTCGACAAACTTTTTCGTTCGGAACAAATGAAGCAAATTACCCTTTTCATTGGTTTTTTTCATAGCCCATTTTATTTTCCTATCCGACAAAACCTCGTTCCCGTCTATATATATCTTATGGACCTTAACTTTCTCTTTCTTATCCACATAAATATCGACGATCACCTCGTTCTCATGGGTCAGGTCATCGGTCTGCTTTATGTTCACCTCTGCATTCTTAAAACCCTTTTCCTCGAAATGTTTTTTGATAATCGTCGTGGCACGATCCACTATATTGGGAGTTATCTGGTTTCCCTTGACCAACCCCAAGCGCATTTCCAAATCTTCCCGCTCACTTTTCTTAATCCCGTGGTAATTTATTTCCGAAATACGCGGTTGTTGTTTCAATTGTATTTCGAGCCATGCCTTATTGCCATAAGCCTTCGTCCACTTAATCACGACATCGGAAAACAAACCTTGCCTCCAAAATTTTTTGGCTGCCTCGGTAATGGCATTACCGGGTATTTCGATAACCTGCCCTACTTCCAACCCAGAGTAACCTATCAATACATAATCCTCATAATTGGGAGCCCCGGTAACCGTGATACCGGCAATCTCATATTTCTGCGGAATGGCCGAATAAACGACCTTCGGATTATATATCGTATCGAGTTTCTCTTCATTCTGTGCGGTCACAGCCTGCACACAAAAAGACAAAAACAAAAAAACAGCCAAACTTTTCAAAGGCATATAATATCGCATTTTCAATCTCTTTTTCTTCATTTATAGTTGTTCGCTCGTTTTTCCGAAACGACGTTCTCTGGCTTGATATTCGACAATGGCTCTATAAAGGCTTTCGCCGGTAAAATCGGGCCAGTATTCTTCTGTAAAATAAAATTCGGCATACGAGAGCTGCCACAACAAAAAGTTACTGAGTCGTATTTCTCCTCCCGTCCTAATTAACAAATCGGGATTGGGCATACTCACAGTTGTCATAAACTCATCGACAGTCGTTTCCGTAATGTCGTCCACCGACAATCTACCCTTTTGAACCTCCTGTGCGATACACCGGGCCGCGCGAGCGATTTCCCATCGGGAAGAATAGCTCAACGCCAAGTTCAAAACAATACGCTCACCTCCCGACGTATCACGAATACAGTTCAATAACCGTGCTTTCACATCAGATGGCAAGCGGTCCAAATCGCCGATGACCGACAAACGGACTCCCTTCTCTACCATTCCGGGAGTTTCCCGCTCTATGCCAAAAACGACCAAAGCCATAAGAGCATCGACTTCCTTGCGGACGATTCCAATTTTCCGTCGAAAAAGCATATAAAGTAAGGTATTGCACCCCTACTTCGGCAGCTGCATCCGTTATCTCATGAACGACATCAAGACCTTTGCGATGCCCCTCCGAACGTTCCAGCCCTCGCTCCTTAGCCCAACGCCCATTGCCGTCCATAATAATGGCAATGTGTTTGGGCACACGAGTTAGATTTATCTGCTCTACGTAAGTCATTCCTCTTTCAACGATTATCGTTGTTACAAATTTCTTTTTTACGGCCGAATTCATACGTGATTGAAAACAAAGTCGTCGAAAACCAATCCGTATTTTTCAGCACACTGCTTTCTATATGGTAAGGATCTGCGAGTGCCTTTCCGTCGAAACTGTCTCCCAACGTTTTGTGCATGGCAAACTCCAAACTTATATTCCATCTCGGAGCTATTTTATATTTAACCCCGGCTCCCAAAGAAGCATCGAAACTCACATAACCGCCTCCGACAGTCGAATATCCTACTCCCACCCCCGCCAACAAATATGGAGAAAGCCGTTTCGTTCCCAGATAAGAATATCCCATTCCATAATTAAAGAAATTGAATTCTATCTGTCCTCCCAACCGATATTGCCAACTCTCAAACGAGTAATCACTTCCGTTGGGGAAACGATTGTCAAAATCACGGGTATCGCCTGAAAACTGCATGGCTGAAATATCGGTCTTTACAGCCCACCGATAATTCAACAAAAAACGGAACACTCCGCTTATCGCAGCACCCGGCCGATGCCACGGCGAAACCTGATTGGCATCGCCCATATAACAACTTATTCCACCCGCTATCCCCGCATCATAACGGAAATCCTGTGCAGATAAAACAGCTGTACTACTCATTATTATCACTATAATCGGAATTATTTTTTTCATGCGTGTGCCATTTTTACGAGCCTACATACATAAAACGAAATAAACCGATGAAAAGTATCTTTTTTCTTCAAAACACTCATTATGGTATCGGCGGATATCTCAACCTACCGATTGCTCCTCGCCATATTTCATTATAAATTTTACCGGAGTTATTTTCCCCTCCGAATATATAAATATAAGGAATCTGGTAATCGCTCGTACGAGTAACCGACATAGCCGGGATCCTCCGAATAGGCATAAACTTCCACAACGAAGCCGCGCTCCGAGGGGTAAAGTCCGCATCGACAACCATCACCGAAGCAAAAGCCCGCGGATTGATATAGGTAGGCATAGCCAACGACTGAGGAGCCTTGCTCCATGTATTGCCGTTATTTACCGAAACATATACCGAATCGGCTACCCCGGCAGCCTCGCGCCCCCCGATCACAATCCACGATGTGTGTTGCGTCGTTATCCAGTACTCACTGGTCGTAAAAGTAAAATACGGGAACAGAATGGCTCCCTCGCACGGTTTTATCGAGCCTTGTAATTGAGCCCAAGCCTCACCGTCATATCCCCATGTCGCACCGGTCAGATTATCATCGGCCATTCGTCCGCCCACCATAATGGACTGGGGAGAATCCAAATCATACTCCGACACGAATGTCACCATAGGGCTACTGCCCGTAATGGGGAAATTAGCGGCTGTCGGATAAGGCACAAATCCGGCAGGACGAGGATAGCAATCGTGTTTATAAACACCGTTCTCCGACACGACACCCAACAGCCTCGACTTCCACGTTCCTACCAACGAATAAAACGTTTGCCCGGTAGAAGTCCACTCGATGCCATTTTCCGACCAATATAGCTCGCCGGTTTGCGAAAGCATATACAAAGCCTCATCGGTAGCTTGTAAAGATTTCAAATCAGGTGCAAACGATAACGACAAAGGCTGCGGTGTCCAGTCGTCGGCATAAGGATCTTCCGCCGTATATAATGTACAAGTCGAATTAGAGACTATGAAAGATTGAACTTTCCCTTTATAATAAACGGCTTTTTGCGCATCGACCGTTGCCTGACTGCCACACGGTAAAGGCCGAACGCCGAACATGGTATTCCAATACAATGAGTCGGGGTCGATTTGATGGACATTTACCTTAACGGAATACCACTTCACGGTCGTACCGTTTTGAGCCGTCACCTCCAACGAAACTTTCGACGTAAAATCAATAGAATCGGTAGGATTGGCAATGTAGTCTATCGTATCGTTCTTGGCAGGATCGCCTTTGTCCATATAAATCTTAGCCTGTGCGACGTTATCGAACGAGATATTCGCAATCAATGCGGAAACATCGGTTCCGACAGGTAAAGAATCGGCATTATAAATCTGGCCTTTATTCAGGTCTATCGTAAAGAATATCGTATCTAAATGAGCTAACACCGAGTCATTGGCCGCCAAAGAAAAACCGGAAACCCGTACGCTCTCCGATACAGTATATGATATAACATCATCTTCGGTCGAATTACACGAAATGCCGGATAAAAATAAAGCCGCTATACACAGAAAAAAATATATTTTTTGCTTCTTCATTAACTGATATGAGTTACAGGTTTGCAGTTACAATCGGCAAATTTAGCAACATTTTTTTCTTTGTACACTACAAACACCGATAATTATAATTATTTATGGATAAACCGATTCATATACATCGATTTCCCAGTTCAAAAATAAATAAAAAAAGAGAGATAGCCATTTCATTTTAGACGAACCGAATAATTGACACGGCAAATAATCTGTTTTTACCTATTTTCATACCAGTCTATTTTTGCTTTGCCACAATATTCAGAGCACACAAGCATACCCTTTACGACTGGTGCGGCAACTCCATTCCCCAGAAACATCGGCCCGGTTTCTACTCTCGTTTCGTCCCAATATTCCGAATCTAAAAACGACTGTAACAATACAGCTCCCCCCTCTACCAAAAGATGTTGTATGCGTCGACGGTATAGTTCGTTCAACAAACCGGGTATTAAATCTTTCCCGAAAGGGAGGCGAATAACTTCGACAGAATCGGGTAAAACCGGATAAACAGTATCCTTCGCCGTAATGACGAGCGAAGGCAATCCATCTGTAAACACGTGCGAACCAGACGGAACGCGGGCATGTTCGTCGAGAACGATTCGCAAAGGTGAACGCCCGTACCACAAACGGGTAGTCAGCGACGGATTATCGGCAACTGCCGTGTTCGTCCCCACCAATATGGCATCTGCTTCGGCCCGCAAACGATGCACCCATACAGACGAAACATCGTCCGAAATCCGAATGGCAGGTTCTCCCGGTTTCCGAATCCGGTCGATATAACCGTCCCGACTCTGCGCCCACTTCAAAGTAACGAAAGGACGCTCATCGATTTGGCAGGTCATAAAAGTTCGGTTCAATGCCTTACATTCTTCTTCCAATACCCCAGTGACAACTTCTATACCGGCCTCCCGCAACCGGGCGACACCTTGCCCCGACACCTTCGGGAACGGATCGAGGCAGCCGACAACGACCCTCGGTATCTTCTTTTGGACAATCAAGTCGGCACAAGGAGGAGTTTTCCCGTAATGAGAACAAGGCTCCAAAGAAACATACAATGTACATTCCGGCAACAGTCCTGCATCCCGCACCGAATTTATGGCATTCACCTCGGCATGCGGTTGACCGTAACACCGATGATACCCCTCTCCTATAATTCGCCCCCGATGTACGACGACCGCACTCACCATCGGATTGGGTGACACGTGTCCTCGACCCAGAGAAGCCAACTGCAAACAACGGCGCATGAAAACGGCATCCATATCTGTTTTATCCATATTCCGATTTTTTTAATTAAAGCCCGATTTGATCGGTGTAGTTTTTCTGCACGAAATATCTATTCCCAAAAATCAAAACAGTTTCTTAACTTTGCATGGATTTACAAATATCGACCTACCCATGCAACAAAGTATCGATCTGTTACGGCGCAAACTGGGAGAAATCTATCCACCCGGAGAAATCATCGGATTCACCCGAATGATTTTCGAATCCCTGTGCGGCTATACCCCCACCGATATTCTGCTGCACAAAGATACGATTTTATCCGAGGATATACACCGTAAAATCGAACGTATAACCGACAGGCTCTCGCAGCAAGAACCCATTCAATACATTTTGGGATATACCGATTTTTGCGGGCGGCGTTTCGATATTGCCCCCGGAGCCCTCATTCCCCGCCCCGAAACAGAAGAATTGACAAGACTCGTTATAACGGAAAACTCCGGTCAGCCCTTGCGCATAGCCGATTTGGGAACCGGAAGCGGTTGCATTGCCGTTACTCTTGCGCTCTCGTTGCCCGGCAGTAAGGTCGAGGCATGGGACATCTCGACAGAGGCTTTGGAAATTGCACAGTGTAACGCCCGAAAACACAATGCCCATGTAAACTTTTTTCAACGGGATATTCTCCGTTACGATGTATCAGAACTACCAGAGGAATCATTAGACATCATCGTCAGCAACCCGCCCTATATCCGCCGATGCGAGAGCCGATCCATGAGTGCCAATGTACTGGAATACGAACCTCATATAGCCCTGTTCGTCCCGAACGAAAGCCCTCTTCTGTTCTATGAAAAAATAGCTAAGGACAGTGTTCGGCTTTTATCCCCCGGAGGCAAGCTCTACTTCGAAATCAACGAGGCACAAGGCGAAGCATGCGCCCGTATGTTGGAAGCAGCGGGATATAAGCACATCAGAATCATCAAAGACCTGTATGAGAAAAATCGATTCGTTTCTGCTATAAAACCCATACGACATGGCTAAAACACTAACTCCGCCCGAAGCCCTCCACCGAGCAGCCGCCCTCTGCTCTTCATCGGAACACTGTATAACCGACATACGGGAAAAGCTCTCCCGATGGGGTATCGGAGAACTGGATGCCCGAACAATCGTCGAACGACTCGTTCAAGAAAGATTCATCGATGAAGAAAGATACGCCATTGCTTTCGCCAAAGACAAATTCCGTTTTTCCGGGTGGGGACGAATAAAAATCCGCTATGCCCTGCAACAAAAACGAATCGGGAATAATGACATCGTCAATGCCCTATCCCTCATCGACGAGGAAGCATACACAACCCTCCTCGCCGACCTGCTCGAAAAGAAATCTCGTTCGATTAACGACGAAGATGTCGAGGTTCGACGCTCCAAATTACTTCGTTTCGCCGCGTCCCGAGGGTTCGAAACCGAATTAGTTTTTCGCATCCTTAAAGAAATCGAATCATGAAAACGCCCCCGTTCCTTAAAGATTTCATCGATTTGTTCTTTCCCCGGCTCTGCCCGGTCTGTCAACGGGCGTTGAACAGGAATGAAGAAAACATTTGCACCACCTGTTTGCATCGATTACCGCGCACCGGTTATCACCTCGACCCGCTCAGCCCGATGGCACAACTTTTTCTCGGAAAAGTTCCCATTGAAAAATGTGCGGCATTTTTCTTTTTCTCCACGCCGAGCGACGCCCGGCAACTCATACACCACATCAAATACCACGGAGGGAAACAATGTGGTTTCACCTTAGGGAAAATTTACGCGAACGAACTGCTGCCCAGCGGATTTTTCGACGACATAAACGCGTTGGTTCCCGTCCCCTTGCATCCGGCGAAATTACGCCGCAGAGGATACAATCAAAGCGAATGGATTGCTCGGGGAATCGAACAAGTCACCGGAATCGAAGTCTGTACAGAATGGTTATACCACTCCCAAAACACTAAATCGCAAACCGGAAAAAATATCTACGAACGCTGGCTGGACACCCGCACCGCTTACGAAACGGACTCAGAGCTCGATTTATCCGACAAGCATATCCTGTTAGTCGACGACGTTGTAACCACAGGCGCGACTCTTCTGGCTTGCGCACAGGCGCTCTATCTTCACGGGAAGCCCCGAATCAGCTGTCTCACACTCGCTGCGGTACTATAAGAAGCTGTTTTAAATTTATTCCGAGACAGATTGAGACCTATGT
>ENA-OPCM01001058-OPCM01001058.1-human-gut-metagenome-genome-assembly--contig:-NODE-1058-length-18979-cov-2.611129_pt1 | contig 18979 bp, 19 predicted proteins | sample MGYA00241252_ERZ501484 | MGnify/ENA primary metagenome ERZ501484 (study PRJEB25962, sample SAMEA2042583) | human gut metagenome | biome: human gut; feature: human-associated habitat; material: faeces...
AGTATCGTTTGTATCCAAGAATCCCCTGCCTTTAGGCATGGGGAGTATGTCAAATAAGGTCATAAACAATACGAGTATTTCCTATTTGAATAATATCTCCAGGGCATAAACAGAAATTAGTTATAGGTCTATCATTAACAGATGTGCCATTTAAACTATTAGCATCACGAAGAATGTGTCTACCATGTTCAAAGGTAATATAGGCATGAAGTCTAGATACATTTACATCTGTTAAAAGAAATTCATTTTTATCACGTCTGCCAAGATGAATTTGATTACAACCAAAAGCTAAATAAGAGTCTTTATCTGGTCCTTCAATAATAGTTAAAGAAGCAAAATTTAAAGCTTGTTGTTTATGTGAAGGATTAGTTATTTCTTTTATATCAAGGTTAGGAACAATAATCGTACCTTGTTCTAAATCATTTACATTATCATTGTCTGTATCAGAAGTTTTATCGCTATTAAATTTAGCTGTTATTTCACAAACGCCTAATTTAAATTTAGGAGATTTTAGAATATGGATAGTTGGTAGTGTTTCCATAAAATAGTCTTTTTGAATGACAGATTTATAAAGAAATAATTTTAAATGATTTTGTGTTTTTATATTATTTAATTGGTTAAAATCTTCATCACTCATAGTAATTGTAAATTTATCAGGAACAAAAATAGCACGATTTACGCGTTTTTTCTGACGGATTAAAATACGGTCAATGATTTTTTCTATTTCTGCCATCTGTAGATTACTTGAGAATTTACGATTAAAAAAACCTTCAATATTTTTTTCAAGAAAATTTTCCATACGTGAAAAAAACATAAAAATTCAACTCCTAGAGTTTTTATTTTGCTAAATGTTTATTACGCAATTGACCACATGCTGCTTGAATATCTGTACCCATTTCTTGACGAATGGTAGCTGTGAGATGATGGTCATTTAAATACTTAGCGAAAGCTTTTATTCTAGCTAAAGAAGGACGATTGTAATTACGTTCTTTGACTGGATTGATAGGGATTAAGTTCACATTAGCTAATTGATTTTTTAAGAGTTTACATAATTCTACTGCTTCAGTCATGTTATCATTGTATTTATCAATTAAAATATATTCATAAGTTATGCGTCTTTTAGTAGTATTAGCATAATTTACAGCAGCTTTAATGACTTCTTCGATAGGATAGCGTTTATTAATAGGCATTAGCTCTGTCCGTAATACATTATTTGGTGCATGTAAGGAAATAGATAAGGTAATAGGTAGATTTTCCTGAGCTAATTTATTTATTCCAGGCACGATACCAGATGTGGAAATTGTGATATTACGATAACCTAAATTTAAGCAATAAGGCTCATGCACTAAACGAATGAAGTTTAATACATTATCATAGTTGAGCATAGGTTCACCAGAACCCATGATTACTATATTATTGATTTGCTCGCCTGTTTGATTTAATAATTCTTGAATAAACATTGCTTGAGCTAAAATTTCGCCTGTGGATAAGTTTCTAGCCATGCCGTGAAGCGTAGAAGCACAGAAGCTACAACCCATATTGCAACCTGCTTGAGAGGAAACACAGATACTATTGCCATAAGGTTGACGCATTAAAACTGTTTCTACACCGATACCATCGCCAAATTCTAATAAAAATTTAGTTGTTTTGCCATCACTAGAATCTAATCTATCACAAGATTTAGCACGTTCAATAGTAAATTCTTGTGCTAATTTTTCACGTAAATCTTTGGAAAGATTGGTCATTTCATCAAAAGATGTAGCATGTTTTTGATAGAGCCACTCAATAATTTGTTTTGCTCTAAATTTTGGTAGGTTTAAATCTGTGATTAGTGAAGTAAGTTCAGTTAAATTTAAGCCAAAAATATTGGTCATTATAAATTCCCTTCTAAAATAAATATAAATAATAATTTAAGATTTTTATACTTTTTTGTACATACGAGCGATAAAGAAGCCATCTGTATTATCTTTATATGGCATTAATTGTAATGTTTTTTCTTTACTTTTTGTTTTAAATGGTAAATATTTGCGGATATCTTCTAAAACGAATTCTGGATGTTTAGCTAAAAATTGATTGATGATTTCTATATTTTCTTGTGGCATGATTGTACAAGTACTATAGACTAAAACGCCTTGAGGTTTTACAGCAAGAGCAGCTGACTCTAAGATAGCTAATTGAAGAGGTGGTAATTCTTCAAAGATTTCCGCTGTTTTGTTCCAACGAGAATCAGGTTTACGGCGAAGTACGCCCATTCCAGAACATGGTGCATCAACTAATACTTTATCTGCTTGGTTTTTATATTGGTTGCCGATTTCACGGGCATCTAATAATTTAGGCTCAATGATGTTGATACCCAATCTATTGGCATTATCTTGAATTAGTTTTAATTTATGTTCGTAGATATCACAAGCTATAATTTTTCCTTTATTTTGCATCAAAGTAGCCATATGTGTAGTTTTACCACCAGGGGCACTACATGTATCAATGATGAATTCATTAGGTTTAGGATCAACTACATGAGCCACAAGCATAGAACTTTCATCCTGCACTTGGGCAAAACCATTTTGTAATGGTGCTAGTTGATTTAATGAAGTATGCGTTTTGCAAATAATTCCTTCTGGTGCTAATTTTGAAGGAATAACTTCACAACCTGCATTTATAAGCTCTGTGATTAATTCTTGTCGTGTTGTTTTCAATGTATTGGTACGCAATACAAGTGGAGCATTAGTGTTATTGAATTGACAAAGCTTGATAGCAGCTTCACTATCAAAAGTATGAATGAATTTTTTTACTAGCCAAAGAGGGTGTTGTTCTCTAATAGCTAATTCACTAGCTTTATTGCCTGTAGGCATAGCGTATTTTTCTGGTTGGCGGATTAAATTACGCAAAACACCATTTACAAATTTTGCAGAACCTTGATTAGAATATTTTTTAGCAAGATTTACAGCTTCATTGCAAGCGGCTGATTCAGGAATTTTGTCCATGAATACAATTTGATAAATACCTAATCGCAATATATTAATGATTGTTGGTTCGATTTTATTTAAAGGTCTATTTACAAATTTTTTTAAAATCCAAAGTAGAGTATCGCCTGCTTTTACTGTACCATAAACTAATTCAGTGATGAAACGGCGGTCTTGGTCGGATAATTGATTTTTTTGCAAATGGCGTGATAGGGATATATTAGCATAAGCTTGTTGAGTATATACTTCATTTAAAATATTTAAAGCAACTTCACGAGCGTTCATAAAATCTCCTTTGCATTTAGTAAACTAAAAAAGACGCTAAGAAAAGCGCCCCTTGAGAATACGTATTTATATTAATATATAATCTTGGTTACAAATTTATTATATAATATAGATAGAAGCTATGCAAGTTAGTAAAAAATAAAGTAAAAATAAGATGATTTTTATTATTAGAAAAGCAACCTTCCTATATGTTCCTGTTTATTTTTGTTTATTTTGTTATACTTTATTTTAGTAAGTGTAACAAAGGGAGATGATTATTATTTTTTGTCCTAATTGTGGTAATCAGATAAATGATAATGAAAAATTTTGTTCTAAATGTGGAAATCAAATTAAGCAAAATAGCCAAGATAATAATGAGCAAATGAAGCAAAGTGAAAAAACAACAAGTGATAATATCAGTCAAAATGTAGATACTGAAAAGAATTATACAAAATATAAGTATATAGGTATTTTTATCGCTGTAATTTTATTATTAGGATTGGTTCCCTTTGGTGCATATAGTTATTTTGCTCATAAAGATACAAAACAAGTTGAGCAAAATGTAACGATAGAGCAAAATAAAGAAAATACTGCAAGTGAAGATAAAAATAATGCAGTTAAAGAAGATGTTAAACAGCCAGTAGAGGATATCGTTAATTTAGAATATACTCAAAATAAAAAGTTTATACAAGGTGAAAATCAAGTAGCTTATTTTCCTGATAGTAAAATATATTTTCAAAAAGTAGGAAAATCAGCTATGTTAGATGATAAAAATCAAGTTTTAATGAATTTTTATGTAAATACGACTATGCCTGATATAAGTATTAAAGAGATAAAATTGGCAAATTCCGATAAACTTTTTTATGAAGTAATATGTACAGCAGGGGCTCATGCAAAATTAGAAGGCTATTGGCTAGTAGGCAAAAAAGATGGCGAATGGACTGTATTTATTTCCATGGATAATCTAAAGAGTTTTGGTATAAATCCAGATAAGTATTATAATATGAACAATAAAATTGTAAATGGAAAACTCATCATCAATTGTTTTCATTTAGAAGTTCCTGAAGGAAAATCTATGGCAGAAGGTAAAAAAATCGATGATTGTTATGTAAAAGTAGATTGGGATAATAATAAACAGACTTTTAGAATGTATTAATAAAAGTAAATAGTAAAAACAATATAAAAGACGTATACAAATAAATGTATACGTCTTATTTTTATATTTTAATCATCATAAATGCCTTTTAATAAAGTTTCTTTGCGTAAAGATAAGCATTCGCAATTTCTATCTTGCTGGGCTAAAGAACGGATTGTATCTAAAAGAATTTTGCTGATCATAGGTGCATCATCATAGAAGATATCTTCTAATACTTGATGAGACCATGGTTTGATACCTTCGCCATAATTTACTACATAATAAAGACCAGCATAACAAGCTCCGATTTCACGAGCGAGATATACTTCAGGGCAGATGGATTGACCTACAATATCTGCATGACCATTTAACATAGCAATTTCTGCAGGGCTTTCAAAATGGCGACCGTCTGTGTTAGCATAAGTGCCACGTATAAAAATTCTACCGCTGAAATGTTTACGTGTATTTTTGATCAATTCTTCACGCATTTGAGGGCAAAGTGCATCACGCATAACAAGTAAATATTTACCTTCAAGTCCGACATCTTTGCGAACAGACATATCAAGATAATCATCAGGAATGAGAAAATCTCTAGTGTCTAATAATTTATTGATAGTACCTACGCCACCTTCAGAGAAAATGCGTTTTACACCAGCTTCGCGGAAAGTCCAGAATAATTGGCGGGAAGCGTCAGCACGATTGACACCACTTCTCCAACCATGCATTTTACAAGTTAAAACGCGTGTACCTGCTACTTCAAATAAGCGAAGTTCAGTAGTTTTGCCATAGGGTGTATCAAAAACCATGCGGTCTTGAATAATTTTTACATCATCGCATTTAGCACCTAATGGAAAATTGCTGGATAATGTACCAGAACCACCGATAATGGCAAAATCGGCTTGAGGAATGTTTTGTGTATTCATAGAAAATCTCCTTAATTAAATTTTATTAAAATCGACGAATGATATTATATTCTGTATCACGTTGAGCTGCTTTAAAATCAGCTTTTTCAATCGTATTTACCATTTTATCTATGGACATTTGATAAGCAGTACCAGCTGCACGAACGACATTTTCTTCAAGCATGATACTACCTAAATCGTCAGCACCAAAGGCTAATGTTATTTGTCCAATTTGTTGACCTTGTGTAACCCAAGAACCTTGAATATGAGAGATATTATCAAAATAGAGTCTAGATACGGCTAGAGTTTTTAGATATTCCCATGAGGATAATTTATTGCCACCTAATTGAGTATTTCCAGGTTGGAAAGTCCACATGATGAAAGCTCTGAAACCACTTGTTTTATCTTGAAGGTCGCGAACACGTCGCATATGTTCAATGCGTTCTTCAATAGTTTCGCCGAGTCCTAAAACCATGGTAGCTGTACTCTCCATGCCGATAGAGTGGGCAGTTTCCATTACTTTTAGCCAATCATCTGTCATGATTTTTTTGGGGCTTACAATTTTACGTACACGGTCAACTAAGATTTCAGCTCCACCACCTGGAAGTGAAGCAAGACCAGCAGAACGTAAATCTTGTAGAGTTTCTTTGATAGACTTATTGGCTATCTTGGAGAAATGAAGTATTTCCGCAGGAGAAAAAGAATGGATTACAATATCAGGAAAGGCTGTTTTGATGGTATTAATCATATTTAAGTAATATTCAAAAGATAAAGAAGGGTGCAGACCTCCTTGTAACATGATTTGCGTACCACCAGCTTCCTGAGTTTCTTTTACTTTTTGTAAAATAGTTTCTATGGGCAATAAATAAGCGTCTTTGTGATTTTCGCGACGGAAAAAAGCACAGAAACGACATTCATTAAGGCAAACATTAGTGTAGTTAATATTGCGGTCTACAATGAAAGTAACAGTATTGCCAGGGTGTTTTTCTTGGCGAATTTTATTCGCTTGTTGACCTAATTCTAAAATATCACCATGTTTTAAAAGGTCAATAGCTTCTTTATCAGAAAGTCTGTTCATTAATCATACCTCTAATTTATTTTATTTTTCGATATAAAGAATCACGTTGAACAGGTGTATAGCCTGTTTCGGTGATGATTTTTTGCAATTGTGCAGTAGTCATTTTTTGACCTGTTTTAGCACCAGCAGCATGAATGATTTGTTCTTCTTCAACTGTACCATCTAAATCATCAGCACCAAAAGCAAGGGCTAATTGAGCGATAGGCAAGGTGAGCATCATCCAAAAGGCTTTGATATGAGGAATGTTATCCAATACGAGTCTAGAAATAGCGATAAAACGCAAGCTTTCATAAGATGTAATAGGTTTTATATTGTCTAATTGAGTATTTTGCGGATGAAATGGGAATGAAATAAATGCTTGAAAACCATGTGTTTCATCTTGAATTTCTCTAAGTGTGAATAAATGCTGTAGTCTTTGCTCTATAGTTTCAATATGACCATAAAGTTCAGAAGCATTAGTTTTCATACCGAGTTTATGAGCTGTTTTTATGGTTTCAATCCATTCTTGTGTATTGGCTTTGTTTGAGCAGATTTTAGCACGGATTTCATCATCTAAAATTTCTGCTCCACCACCTGGAAGGGAATCAAGACCTGCTTGTTGTAAAATAGTTAAGACTTCGTAAATACTTTTTTGAGAAATCTTGGCAAAATGAACTATTTCCACAGGTGTAAAAGCTTGAATATGCACATTAGGCAAAAGTTTTTTTATGGATTTAATGATTTCTATATAGTAATTAAAATCGTTAGTAGGATGGAGAGAGCTTACAATGTGTATTTCTGTTAATCCTTTGACATGAGCGATAGTGTCTTTGATTTTAGCTTCAACATCTTCTTTAGTTAAGACAAAACCTCGTTTATCGCCATCTTCGCAAGAGAAAGCACATAGAGGGCAATTAGCAGTGCAAATGTTAGATAAATTTATATGGCGGTTGATATTATAATAGACTTCTTTTTGGCTATGACGTTCTTTGGCTTTTCTTGCCCATGTAGCTAAGTCTAAAATATCAGCGTGTTTGTATAGATATAGTGCTTCGTCAAAAGATAAACGCTCTCCATTTTGAGCTTTTGTTATAGCTTGTTGATTGATATTCATAAATAAAAATCCTTTACAAAATAATTAGCTTAATATGTTCTGATTATATTGAAATTGCAATCACATTCAGCAGGTATTCTGCCTGTTTGTTTGATTAAATTGATTAGATTATCACGAGTGAGTGCTTTTGGTGAATTTGCGCCGGCATCGTGCATGATTTTTTCTTCGCTGATAGTACCGTCCACATCATTTGCACCAAAGCCTAAAGCTAATTGAGCGATAGGTAAAGTGAGCATTACCCAATATGCTTTAATATTATGAATGTTATCAAGCATTAATCTACAGATAGCCATAGTTTTTAAATCATCCCAAACATTAGTGCGATGAACAGTTTTACCTAATTTTGTATTGGCAGGGTGGAATGGGAAGCAAATAAATGTCTGAATGCCACCTGTTTCATCTTGAAGATTGCGAAGTGTGATTAAATGGTCGACACGTTCTTCAATAGTTTCAATATGACCATAGAGCATGGAAGCGTTTGTCTTGATACCAAGCTGATGAGCAGTGCGAGAAACTTCTAACCATTCTTGAGCTGTAGCTTTATTAGGGCAGAGTTTCTGACGAATTCGGTCATTTAAAATTTCAGCTCCACCACCTGGCATAGCTTCAATGCCTGCATCTTTTAATTCTTGTAATACTTCACGAATGGATTTTCCAGAAATCTTAGCAAAATGAGTGATTTCCACGCCAGTAAAACCTTTTAAATGAAGTTGAGGAAATTCTTTTTTGAGCATTTTAATGATATCTACATAATAAGAAAAAGGCCAATCAGGATGTAATCCACTTACAATATGAAGATTTTTCATATTTGGATCTTTGCAAGCATTAGCTACTTTATTATAAATTTGCTCTATAGTCATAGCATACGCTTTTTTATCTGTAGCTTCACAACCGAAAGCGCAGAAATCACAAAGAGCTGTGCAAATATTAGTTAAATTTAAATGACAATTTACATTGTAATAAACGTAATCTCCGCTGATACGTTTACGCACTAAATCTGCAAGATAACCTATGCGAGCAAGGTCATTGGAAGCAAAAAGAGCCAACCCATCTTCTTTTGTTAGACGCTCATTATTTAAAATCTTTTGTTCTATTTTATCTAATGTATTAATCACGAGAACACCTCTTAAGTTAAAAAATTCACTTATTAGATTTTACTCTTTTTTTATATATGTATCAACTATAATTATTGAATAGGAAAATAAGTTTTATAAATATTATTAGTGAATAAAATTTTGTGCTATAATAAAAAATACTTATTAATTTTGATGAGAAAGGATTTTTATGGATAATTTGATTTTTAGCTTGAATGCGACTATACCAGTCTTTTTAATGATGGTATTGGGTATGATTTTTCGCAAAATAGGATTATTTGATGAAGCTTTTATTACAAAAATGAATAAATTTGTATTTGTAGTAGCTTTGCCAGCATTATTATTTGAAGATATTGGCTCAGCTAATTTTTATGAAGCTTGGGACACTACATATGTTTTATACTGTTTTGGGGCAACTTTGCTCAGTATATTGATTTCTTTTTTTATTTCTATACCTTTTAGAAATAATGTTTCTCAAGGCGAATTTGTGCAGGCTGCATATCGCAGTAGTGCTGCTATAATCGGTATGGCTTTTGTACAAAATATTTATGGTGATTATGGTATGGCTTCTTTGATGATAATAGGTACTGTGCCTTTGTATAATGTGATGGCAGTTGTTGTATTGGCTTTATTAAAACCTGGTCAAAGTAGTTTAACTTTTGCCTTGATGAAAAAAACTATTAAAGGCATTATTACTAATCCTATTATATTAGGTATAGTAGTGGGTGTTATTTGGTCACTTTTGAAAATTCCAACTCCAGTGATTGTACATAAGACTGTATCTTTGCTTGCTGTTTTGGCTACACCTATGGGGCTTATGGCTATGGGAGCAGCATTTAAATTTCAAGGATTTAGTCAAAATATAAAGCCTATTATTGTTTGTAGTGTTATGAAATTAGTTGTATTTGTAGTGTTGTTTATGCCATTTGCTATTTATTTAGGCTTTACAGAAAGTAAATTGGTCGCAGCATTGATTATGTTGGGTTCAGCTACAACTGTAAGCTGTTATATCATGGCACGAAGCATGAATCATGATGGTAACTTAACTGCTGGAACAGTAATGCTAACAACTCTTGGAAGTGCGTTTTCATTGACTTTTTGGTTATATATACTAAAATGTTTGAACTTAGTATAATAGAATTAAAATCTAAATTGGTTGCCATTTTAAGATAATGTATATTTTTAGATTATAAACTCTATATGATGTAAAACCCTTAGGAAATATTATTCCCTAAGGGTTTTTATATTATTAAATGTGTTTTAGGTGCTATTTTTATTATATATAAAAAATGATAGTATAACTCATTGTGCTAGTTCATTTTTTATTGTATAAACTAATAAACATTGTTCCAATCTTAATCGAAATCCTAAAATAGATTGTACTCTTATTCTTTCTATATCAAATAAATTTACTAATTTAGAAAATACTGTCTCTATATATTTCCTCTTCTTTTTTAGAAATTTACTATTTTCTTGTTTCTTTTCTTTCATATTTTTTCTTGATGGTGTCCAAAACCATATTCCTTCTTTTTCCAATTTCTTTTTTAATTCATTACTTAGATATCCTTGGTCTGCTAAAATATATTGACATCTATATTGTCTTAACAAATCTTCTACCATTTTTATATCATGTTTAGATGCTTTACTCAATGTATATGCCCAAATGTGTCCATCACTTCCTACTTCAAAGCTACCTTTCAATCCATAATAATATTGCTTTTTAGTGGCATTATAGCCAATATCTGCATAATCTGTAAGTACTTTACATCTTTTATTACGAATAGGTTGACATAATGGTAGTGGTAAACTGTCAATAATTGTGTATTTAGGATTATTTGAATGTTGTTTTAATATACCAATACGTATCCATTGCAAAGCATTATTGCAAATACGATTAAAACGTGAACGCTCAGGAAGAGAAGATTTAGGAAAAATATTATTTTGCAAAAAGTAATAAAAACGAAGCTGAGTAGTAATTTTAAGCTCAACTTGCCAACAAAGTAAAGAAATAACAAGGACATCATCTAATTTACAGTGCTGAATATTTCTGCGATGGCGAATAGAAGAAGGAACATATTTTTGGTATAAAGGTTGAATAAATTTGTACCAATTTAATAAATGGGATTGAAATTTTAAAGTATTTAGCTTACAATGAGATTGGTTCAACATTAGATACACTTCTTTGTGATGAAATACTTAGAAATGTACTCTTGTTGAACTTTTTTTGCAAGTAAAAATTTTAACTAGCACAATACGTAATTAATAATATCTTTGGCAATAATGAAGATGCTGTTAATTATAAATTGGTAAATATTGAAGAAAAAACTTTATCTAATGCAGGTAAAACTATATTAAACATGACTAAGGCTAATTATGATGTAGCGCTCTTCATGGGACGATTAGATAAACGCATGGGTGATGTGCATTATTTAAATAAAAATGATGATGGTATATGGTTTAGACTTCGTCATGATAGAATTGAAAAAGATTTAGGATATACTGTTGATGGGAATATGTATGAATTAGGATATGATAAACTTTTTCTTAGAGACGATGGTCAAGAACGTTTAGGATTAGCTTTTGATTATATGAAAGGGTCTACTTCTTATGATGATATAGCTGGCAAAGGAAATAATAGTAGAAAAGGTATCTGGCTTTATGATACATGGATTGGTGATGATGGTCATTATAGCGATTATATTTTGAAATGGGGTCATTTAGAAAATGATTTTGAAATAGTTGATACCAAAAAATTGAATTTAATTAAAGGAAATTACGATAATGATGTATTTTCTGCTAGTGCAGAATATGGCTATATGAAAAATTTAAAAAATGATTGGTATATCACTCCTCAAGTTTAATTACAATTAGCTAAAGTAACAGGCGCAGATTACATTACAAATCAAAATACTAATGTGCATGTAGATAATATTGATAGTATTATCGGTAGAGCAGGATTTAAATTAGGCAAAAATTTTGGTGATAATAAGAAAAATACTTTTTATCTAAAAGCAGATGTATTACGAGAATTTTTAGGCGAACAATTTGTATCAGTTAAAGATGTTACTTCTGATAATGAATATGTTGGTTTTAAATATGACCATAGTGGTTATTGGTATGATGTTGGTTTTGGCTTTAATATTGAAACTAAAAAAGATTCATATGCATTCTTAGATATTGAACGCAGATTTGGCAATGGAAATAAAAATTCATATCAAATTAATGCTGGTTTTTACTGGGCTTTGTAATTGAGAATTTATAACTTGTAATCAAAGATATAGATATGCTATTATAGTACTATAGCAGGTTTAAGTTTGTGGGGAGGATAAATATGTTATTGACTATTTTGATGATTATAGATGCGTTAGTAGCAATTGGCTTGATTGCTTCTGTGCTTATGCAAGAAGGTAAAACTGCAGGCATGGGAAGTTTATCAGGACAAAATGAAACAGCTTTTAGTAGCAGTGCTCGCGGTATGGACGCATTAATGGCCCGTTTCACTGTGTTTTTTGCTGTACTGTTTATGATAATTACTTTAATCATAGCTAAAATGGTAGCATAAAAAACTATTCTCTATCTATTTGAATTAATTTAAAGTAGATAGAGATTTTTTTTTATCAAATAGTGTAATATTTTATTTAATAAGTCATTTATAATAATATTTTAAAATTTAGGAGGTATTTTTATGATTACTAGTGGTGCAGAGCCATTTTTGTTACCTGGAGGTTCAAAGGGTGTATTATTGATACATGGATTTACAGGCTCGCCTTCTGAAATGATATTATTAGGAAATTATTTATACAGACAAGGTTATACTGTATTAGGTGTGCGCTTAGTTGGTCATGGTACGACTGTAGAAGAAATGGCTAATACTAATTGGCATGAATGGTATCATAGTGCATGTGATGGATATCATTTATTGCGTGGCATTTGCAGTGAAATATCTGTTATAGGTCTATCCATGGGCGGTTTATTAGCTATGCGAATTGGCAGGGATTTCCCTGTGAAAAAAATAATTTCAATGTCTGCTCCTGTATATATAGCTAATGAACGCAATTTAAGATTTTTACCACCACTTGAAAAATCAGTGGGACGATATCAGCGTAAAAATAGACGAGAATTACCTGAACTAGCTAAAAGATACAATGTATCTTATAATAAAATGCCACTTGTCTGTGTGCATCAATTGTTGGAGATAATAGCCAAAACAAAAGAAATTCTACCAGAAATTTCAAAACCAATTTTGATTGTTCAAAGTAAAAATGACCATACAGTAAAAGAAGAAAGTGGTCAATATATTTATGACCATATTGGTAGCAAGGATAAACAATTATTTAAATTAATTTTTTCAGGTCATTTAGTTACTTTAGATATTGAACATGATAAATTATTTAATAAAATAGAGAATTTTTTGAAATAAATTATTTAGAGGTTAGATAGAGGATAAATTTATGAGTTTACAAGAAAAAATAATGAAATATATGCAAACTAAAGCTAAAAGACCGATGAGTCAGGAAGATTTATTATATGCTTTGGCTTTAGAAGCAGATGAAATAAAACAATTACCCTCTGCGATGGAAGAATTAGAGCGAAAAAATCTATTAATTCAAAATCGAAGCGGTTTATTTGGTTTACCAAAACATATGAATTTAGTTGTAGGGAAATGAGTATCACGTCTAAAGGATTTGGTTTTGTTATTCCAGATAATGGGCTAGAAGAAGGTAAAGCTAAAGTTGATGATATTTTCATTCCTGCTGGTATGTTAAATTCAGCAATGAATAATGATAAGGTTTTAGTGCGTATCACTACTGAAAGAAGTAGTTTCACTAAGCGTGAAGGCGAAGTTATTCGCATATTAGAACGTGCTAATAATAAAGTTGTAGGTACATTTGAAAGCAGTAGAACTTTTGGTTTTGTAGTTCCAGATGATAGCCGTTTAAATCAAGATATTTTTATTGAAGGTCGTAATTTTAATGGGGCAAAAGTAGGCATGAAAGTAGTTGCTGAAATCACTAAATGGCCGACAAAAAATCATAGTCCAGAAGGGAAAATTATAGAAGTTCTTGGGAAAATAGGTGCACCTGGCGTAGATATTTTATCAGTAATGCGTCAATATGATTTATCAGAGCAATTTCCTGTAGATGTACAAGAAGAAGCTAAACAGATTGAGCAAGTACCTAGTAAGGCAGAATGCAATAAACGCAAGGATAGACGCCATTTACAAATTGTAACTATTGATGGTGAAGATGCCAAAGATTTAGATGATGGTGTTTATGCAGAAAAATTGCCAAATGGGAATTTTTTCTTAGGTGTATATATTGCTGATGTTAGTCATTATGTAAAAGCATTTTCACCTTTAGATAAAGAGGCATATAATCGCGGTACAAGTGTATATTTAGCAGATAGAGTAATCCCTATGTTGCCTGTGGAGTTGTCCAATGGTATTTGTAGTTTAAATGCTGGCGAAGATAGACTTTCCATGTGTGCGGAAATGGAAATTGACGCAAATGGCTCTGTTATTAAATACGATATTTTTCCTACAGTTATTCATGTATATCGTCGATTAACGTATAAATTAGTAAATCGCATCTTAGTGGAAAAAGATACGCAAATGATTGAGGACAATCAAGATATTTTACCATTGTTACACAATTTAGAAGTTGTATATAAAGTTTTAAATAAACGACGTCAAATGCGTGGAGCTATAGATTTTGATATTCCTGAAGTTAAGGTAAAATTGAATGCCAAAGGTCAAGCAGTAGGTCTTGTAAAACGTGAACATGGATTAGGTGAATCTATCATTGAAGAATGTATGTTAGTAGCTAATGAAACAGTAGCTGAGTATATGGCTAGAAAAGAATTGCCTTTTATTTACCGTGTGCATGAAGAACCTGTAGAAGATAAAATGCTTGCCTTAAATGAATTATTAGCTAATTTTAATTTGCATTTAAATCGCAACACTGAAGGTGAAATTGAACCTAGAGCTGTTCAAGAAGTATTAAGTTCTATTAAAGGAAAGTCAGAAGAAAAAATTATTTCTGCTGTAGCTTTGCGCAGTATGCAACAAGCTAAATATAAAGCAGAAAATTTAGGACATTTTGGCTTAGCTGCTAAATACTATACGCATTTTACTTCACCAATTAGACGTTATCCAGATTTAATCGTTCATCGTTTATTAAAAGAACAATTAAATGGAAAAATGACAGCAGAACGTCAAGAAAAATTAAAATCAAGATTACCTGAAGTGGCTACACATACATCTAAACAAGAGCGCATTGCTACAGAAGCAGAACGCGAGACAACTTTAATTAAGGAAATTGAATATATGGCTCGTTTCTTGGGTGATGAATTCCATGGTATTATCAGTGGCGTTACTGCTTTTGGTATTTTTGTAGAATTAGATAATGGCGTAGAAGGTTTAGTCCATGTTTCTACCATGGTAAATGATTATTATGAATATGTAGAGAAAGAATATGCACTCGTTGGCGAAATGACTAATTTCAGATATCGTTTAGGTGATGAAGTAACTGTTATTTTGACAAGAGCAAGTATTAAAGAACGTTCTATTGATTTTATTTTAAAAGATAATGGTAAGATGCCACTTGTTTTTGAAGATGATATAATCGCTAAACCATTTTTTACAGAAATCAATAATAATGTGAAAAAAGATTTAAAGATTAAAGAAAACTTTTCTAAAGAAAATAAAGCAAGCAAAAAGCAAGCGGATAAATATAAACGCAAAAAACGTAAAGATAAAGAGCATAAAAAAATAGAGGAAAAAAGAAAGAAATCTATTACAAAAATAGAAGGTAAGAAAAAAGATAACAAGAAAAGTGCTTTTTATGATAAAATTTATACGAAGAAAACTCGTAAAAAAAGTGGCACCAAAGAACGTGTGCGGGATAGAGTTTCAAAAGGTAAACGCCGTAAAAAATAAATATTTTAGACAATAAGTAAGGTTGATTTTATGGGAAAGAAAAATGCAAGTGTAAAAATTGTTTGTGAAAATAGAAAGGCTCGTCATGATTATTTTATTCATGAAACATATGAAGCTGGGATTGTTTTGGTAGGTACAGAAGTTAAATCTCTTCGTGCAGGTAAAGCTAATTTAAAAGATAGTTTTGCTAAAATCAAAAACAATGAAATCTTTTTGGATAATATGCATATCAGTCCTTATGAACAGGGCAATATTTTCAATCATGATCCACTTCGTGCTAGAAAATTACTTATGCATAAAATAGAAATAGTAAAATTATCCAGTAAAATCAAAGAAAAAGGTTTTACATTAGTACCATTAAAAGTTTATTTTAGCAAAGGTAGAGCAAAAGTGGCTTTAGGACTTGCTACTGGTAAGAAAAATTATGATAAACGTCAAGCTTTGGCAGAAAAAGTTGCTAAACGTGATGTAGAACGTGCATTGAAGGAACGTCAAAAATATTAAATATAGCTAAGTGAGATGGTGATTAATTATTTATGTGGGAAAAGATAAAATCTATATTAACTACTACTAAATATCAAGTTAGAATTGGCTTGGCTGTAGTATTAATATTTTTAGGCGGATATAATTTATTTTTCATCGGCGATGATGAAGGACATGGCGATAATATTTCTATAAAAATAGAAAGTGGCATGTCTACAGAAGAAATTGCTCAAAATTTGCAAGAACATGCTATAATAAACAATGGTCTTGGTTTTCGCATTTTAGCTCGTTTGGAAGGTAAGGATACTCAATTTAAAGAAGGTATTTATTATTTTCGTGTGGGTATGAATATAAATTCTGTTCTTGATAGATTGGTTCAAGGGCCAGAAAATCAAGTAGTTAGAATAACTATTCCAGAAGGCTTCACTGTAGAAGATATTGCTAATTTATTAGAAAAAGAAAATTTGACTACAAAAGAGGAATTTTGCAAGGTAGCAAAAGATTATACTCCATATGATTATATGAAGGAAGCTACAGAAAATAAGGATATCAAATATGCTGTAGAGGGATTTTTATTTCCTGATACTTACGATATTGATAGGTCTTATGGTGCAAAACAAATCATGCAAATCATGGTAGATAATTTTGACCATAGATTAAATAGTGAAATGCGTGAACGTGCTAAAGAGGAAAATTTATCTATTTTCGAATTGGTAACTATGGCATCTTTGGTGGAAAAAGAAGCTAAGTTTGCAGAAGATAGACCAATTATCGCTGATGTATTTTTCAAACGACTAGAAAATCATATGATGCTACAATCTGATGCGACTATTCAATATGCTTTAGATGAACATAAGGAAGAGTTTAGCATTGAAGATACGAAACTAGATTCTCCATATAATACGTATCAACATGAAGGTTTGACTCCAGGGCCAATTGGAAATCCAGGTCTTGCTTCTATTGAGGCTGTGTTATATCCAGCAACTACAGATTATTTGTATTTTGTTGCAGATAGTGAAGGTCATAATCATTATAGTGTAACGTATGATGAACATTTAAAAGTTATTGAAGAAATATATGGTGAATAAATAATAAGTAAGAGGAATTAAAACGTGGAAGCTTTATTTAAGCAAATGGAAGATTTTGCGAAAGAAAATAAAGTACCAATCATTAATGAAAATGGCAGAAAGGTTTTTATTGAAATAATAAAAAAATATAAGCCACAAAGAGTTTTGGAAATTGGTACTGCGATAGGTTATTCTGCATTATTAACTACTTATTATGGTGCAGAAAATGCAAAGATTATTTCTTTGGAATTAGATGAAGAACGCGCAAAACAGGCTCAAGATTTTATAAATCAATCTGCATATAAAGAGCAGATTGAAATTATTTTAGGTGATGCCGCTGAAAATATAGAAAAGCTAGATAAAAATTATAAATTTGATATGGTTTTTATTGATGCAGCTAAAGGACAATATCCTGATTATTTGCAGAAAGTATTACCATTATTAGCTGATGATGGCATTATTTTAGCTGATAATGTATTATTTCGCGGTTATGTAATGAGCGAAGAAAAGCCACCTCGCCGATATAAGACGATTGTAAAAAGATTGCGTGAATATATTGCTATGGTAAGTGATAAAGATAAATTTACAACAGAGATTTTTGAAAATGGCGATGGTTTGGCTTTAACTAAAAGATTGAAAACTAATTAATTATTTGGAGGAACAATGCAAAATACAATAAAAAAACCTGAATTATTAGCACCAGCAGGAAATTTAGAAAAATTGAAAATGGCTATTTTATATGGAGCAGATGCTGTATATCTTGGCGGAAAACGTTTTGGGCTTCGTGCTTATGGCGGTAATTTTTCTAAAGAAGAAATGATTGAAGGCGTTAAATTTGCTCATGAACGTGGTAGAAAAGTTTATGTAACAGCAAATATTTTTCCGCATAATAATGATATAAATGAAATTTTACCATATCTACAAGAATTGGTAGAGGTTGGTGTTGATGCTGTTTTAGTATCTGATATCGGTTTATTCATGCTCATTAAAAATGAAGTGCCAAATCTTGAAGTTCATATCAGTACACAGGCTAATAATACTAACTGGAGAGCTGTTAAAGCATGGCAAGATTTAGGCGCAGAACGTGTTGTATTAGCTCGTGAACTTTCTTTTGCTGAAATAAAAGAAATTCGCGAAAAAACTGATGTGGAATTAGAAATGTTTGTACATGGTGCAATGTGTATTTCTTATTCTGGCCGTTGCTTAATCAGCAATTATTTAACAGGTAGAGATTCTAATCGTGGAGCATGTACTCAACCTTGCCGTTGGAAATATAATTTAACTGAAGAAAAACGTCCTGGTCAATTTTTTCCTGTAACTGAAGATGAAAATGGAACATATTTCTTTAATTCTAAAGATATGTGTTTACTTCCTTATCTAAAAGATATCATCGAATGTGGTGTAGATAGCTTAAAAATTGAAGGTCGTATGAAATCTATTCATTATGTAGCTAGTGTAGTAAGTGCATACCGTCATGCTATCGATAGTTATTTTGAAAATCCAGAAGAATTTACAATCAAACAGGAATGGATAGATGAATTAAATAAAGTTTCTCATCGTGAATATACAAGTGGTTTCTCTTATCATAAAACTTCTTGTGATGATCAAATTTATAACACAACATCTTATGAACATACATCTGATTTTGTAGGCTTAGTACTTGATTATGATGAAGAAACAAAAATTGCTACTATACAGCAACGCAATCATTTAACAGTTGGACAAGAAATAGAATTCTTCCAACCTGATGCACCTTTATTTAAACAAACTATTACAGAAATGTTTAATGATGAAGGTATTTCCATAGAAGTAGCACCACATCCACAACAGATTATTACTATGAAAATGGATAAACCTGTTGTGCCATATACAATTTTAAGACGTGATGTAGTTACTGAAGAAAATTAAATGAACTGCACCCCAAAAGTTGGACACAAAACAACTTTTGGAGGTGCAGTTTTTT
>ENA-OPCM01001068-OPCM01001068.1-human-gut-metagenome-genome-assembly--contig:-NODE-1068-length-18891-cov-4.073105_pt1 | contig 18891 bp, 19 predicted proteins | sample MGYA00241252_ERZ501484 | MGnify/ENA primary metagenome ERZ501484 (study PRJEB25962, sample SAMEA2042583) | human gut metagenome | biome: human gut; feature: human-associated habitat; material: faeces...
ATGGCATCTTCAATAGCCTTCGCCATTGCATCAACCTCTGTTTGCTGGGCTTTACTTTTTGCTCGGTCAACAGAGTTAATGGAATCTTCTACCGCAGAATAATTTGTATAAAGGCTGCTATCAAGAGCCGTTGCCCTTGCGATGGCTGCATCGACAGCTGTGTAATCAGCGGGGATGTTATTGTCATCCCACACAAAAGTTGGATGACCGATTCCGGCAACCCATTCAACGCCCGCACCGGCATTGGTTTGCAAGCCAGCAAGGACATCTGCGGAGGTGAAGTTGGAGACAGCAGTGCCGCACGATGACTGGTCAAAGGTCGGATCGGCACTCGCAGTACCTGCATCCCAATCAACCACCAGCTTAGTAACGGCTAAGTAATTGCCTTTATTATCAGGATATTTTTCTTCATCAAGCGTTACACCATCAGGAGGGGTATCCGGCCAAATGCAGTCGGTAACATGGGTCTTTACAACTGCTGTAATCCAAGTGATATTGCCAGGCTCAGCGCCAGTGATGTTTTTTGTTGCAACTATGCAATTTTTGATTATTACGCCAGGCTTGTTCCCAGAGAAGTTTTCAAAGTTTGCACCGAGAATACCACCTACAGCTGAATAGATATTATTGCAGGAAACAGAACCACCAAACCAGCAATCAGTAATCGACGAGCTGTCCGCAGAGTTTTCCCACTGACCAATCAGCCCGCCAACGGTATCAACATGATTTTCATCGGATTCTGTACTGATAACCGTGGCGTCTGAGGCGCAGCCTTTTACTTGTGTACTCCAAGTGCATTGACCAATCAGTCCACCAACCATCTTGTCGCCAACATTGTTTTCTATTTTTCCGCTTGTATAGCAGTTTTCAACTGTGCCGCCATTGACCCAATCTGCCAAAATGCCGGCAAGTAACGAACCATCATTTGAGGCAATATCAGCGTCTATAACAAGTAAATTCTTTAATGTACCACCATCAGAAACAACTCCGAAAAGTCCATTTCGAATAAGCTCGTCACCAGTAGAGTGATGATACAAATTCATGATTTTATGATGCTGTCCATTAAAAGTACCAGCAAAAAATCTTCCCTGGTTACTGCCATCTCCAATGGGAGTCCACTGGGAGCCGGATAAGTCGAGGTCATTATCTAAGTAAATCGTTTTCCCTCCAAATAATACAGGTGTAGCTTTGTCATTGACCAGCTGTGCCAAGCCAGCCAGCTGTTCAGCCGTTGAAATATGGTATTCCGAAGCATCGGGCGCACTCGTATACCAACTTGTGTCTGCTGTGCCGTCCCAATTATCTACTGAAGTTCCTTCAGCAAACGCTGTCATCGGAACAAGTGCCATCACAAGGCACAACGCAAGCAGAAGGCTTAAAAGTTTCTTCTTCATTTTCATTCCTCCAAAATAATTTTATCCGCTATTTTCTTCATCCGGCAGCGAACAAACCGGAAAAGATTGATTTGCCGGTCGTGGTTAGGACTTCAATATCAAATCACTACCCTTTCGGTAAACGCAAAAATCAGAATAAGGTATTTTCTTACATTTATTATTTTTACACCTCTAGCAAATATGTAACCGCCTTCATTCTTGTCTATATTATACCATGTTTATATCGTTATTTACAGATTATCTACTTTTTATTCTTAACTACATTCTGGCAAATATACACTTATAGTAGGATAATAAGCAAAAAAAAGAGCCAACTTCTTAGGTTAACTCCATTGGGCGAAATTTTAATACCCCGCCCTTTTTATTATGTTGATATTCTCTTTTCCATATAAATAGAATGATAGAAGAATAAGAAGTGTAGAGATAATAGTAAGAATAATAGAAAGAATATAAGAAATATTATAGAAAATAATATGTATAATGATCGTAACATCTAACATGAGTGTCGCTATTTTTCCATGCCACTCAGCTCCATGTACTTCCCCTGTCATCTTAATCACAGTCATACCAATACATGTCATGAAGAGTTCTTTAATCACAATACAAATAAAGGGAATTATAAGCCATCTAAAGCGTGTTACTAAACATAAGAGTACGACTGCCTGTGTGGCTTTATCTGCCACAGGATCAAGTATTTTACCTAGATCACTCATCATATGAAATGTACGGGCAATATAACCATCAAGTAAATCAGTTATTCCTGATACAAGTAGTAATACTCCCGTTAACACATAATCCTTTTGATTAATATACGTATACACAATGACCGGTAACAGTAATAATCTGAACATAGATAATATATTAGGTATTGTGAAGATATTCTTATTTCTCATACAATCACTTCCTTATTATTAATAGTAAAGCGTATTGTGTTAATTATCAATCATAATAATGTAAAAGAGGCAGTTGCCTGCCTCAATGTGTGTTATTTAAGTGTTACATATTTGAATACGTATGGAGTACTTACTGTATTATGAACTAATCCCTTAACGTTCTTAGCCTGTAATGCAGCTGTACCAGTTTGAACAACTGGTATATTTGGCATATCGTCCATCATTACTTTTTCAGCTTCAAGCAATTCATTCCAACGTTTATTTACGTCAGTTTCATTCTGAGCCTGTTTTAATAATGAGTTGTACTGCGCATTTTCCCATTTACCATAGTTGTTTGAGTTACTGCTTGCAAGAACGTTTAAGAAAGTAGTTGGATCAGCATAGTCTGGAGCCCAACGAGTGCAGGCAATCTGGAAGTTACCACTTGCTTCTCTGTTATAGATTCTGTCTTTCTTAACAGTAGCTACCATGTTAACTTTTAAGCCCTTTAACTTAGTAAATGAACCCTGTAAGTATTCTGCGAAAGTATCCATTGGAGATTCATCAGTACCATATAATAAATCAACTGTGATTGTATCAGTACCTAATTCTTTCTTAGCTGCATCTAAGTATTCCTGAGCCTTCTTAACATCGTAACCTACAATATCACCTGCAGTATCACGGAAGTCTTTACCAGCTGGGCTCTTAGATAACTGTGATGGAACAAAACCAGTAGCAGCTTTAGAACCATCCTTTAAGACATTTTCACATAAGTCTTTTCTGTTAATTGCGTAAGACAATGCTTCTCTTACGTTCTTATCAGCAATTGTCTTATTGTTGAAGTTTAAGCTTAGGTAGAATAAGAAACCTTCATTGAATGTTGTGAAAGTATCTTTACCTTTATACTTATCTACTAATGTAGAGTTGATTGTTGCATAGTCAACTTTACCATTGTCAAAGTTCTGTGCAGCAGTCTTAGGATCCTGTACTAGGAACATTTCAAGGTTCTTAGTCTTAACTGCTTTTGCATCATAGTACTTATCGTTCTTAGTGAATGTTGCTTTATTACCTTTGATCCACTTAGTCATTGTATAAGCACCATTAGATAATGTGTATTCTGGTTTAGTACCATAGTTCTTACCACATTTTTCAACGAACTTTTCGTTCTGTGGGAAGTAGCATGGGAAAGCCATTAAATCTGTGAAATATGGAACCTTGTTGTTTAATTCAACAACTAAAGTCTTATCATCAGTTGCTTTAACACCTAAAGTGTTCATCTGTTCATCTGTTGCCTTTGGGCCTAGATCAATCAACTGACTCGCATTCTTAACTGATGCACCATCATCACCTAACATGTAAGCATAGTTACCTGCATTCTTAATAATTCTCTTCCAAGAATAAACGAAATCGTTGGCAGTGACTTTATCACCATTTGACCACTTAGCATCTTTTAAGTGGAAAGTGTAAGTCTTACCATCAGCACTTACATCCCAGCTCTTAGCTAATGCTGGAACTGTCTTGCCTTTGTCATTTACTGCTGTTAAGCCGTCTGTGATTGCGTGGATTGCGTTGTATGACATACCATCATCAACTACTGTAGAATCCATACCCTGGATATCTAATTCACTTGCAAATCTGAAAGTATCTGTATCAGTTTTGCTTCCACATCCAGCAAGTAATGCTGCTGCCATACTTGCAGCAACTAAAACCTTTACTGTTTTCATAATTTTCCCCTCCATAATGGATATAAATGTATGATAGCATCCAACTATCATGAAAAACATCTTACACTCTTTGTGTATACATGTCAATATTCATTAGCATAAATCTTTGTGCATTTCATGAATCTTTTTTAGTTATTTGTATTTTCCACAAATTGACTAATTTTAATATTTTTTGCACTTAATTTATTATCACAAAGAGAAAAATCACGCATATAAAAGAGGCACCAATCAGGTGCCTCTTAGTCCATAAATGGGTTGATTTTATCAAGGATTGCATCCTTATTTGCGAAACCAATGATCTGTGTAACAGCCTTACCCTCTTTAAAGAAAATCATGTTTGGAATTGACTGTACACCGTATTTAGATGCTAAATCAAGTTCATTGTCTACATTTACTTTAACAATTGTTAACTGATCATTTTCAGCATCTAATTCTTCTAATACTGGACCAACCATCTTACAAGGGCCACACCAGTCTGCATAGAAATCTACTAATACATACTTATTGTTTAATGCTTCATTAAAACCGTTCTGATCTACAATTTTCATATTCTTCACCTCACCTATATTTAAACAGATTGAAGAATATTCCGCAACTTATTTGCTTAGATGAATATCATAGGTCGTATAGGCAAGTTCTATGCCTGCTTCGTTGAAACGCTTATTCATGTTTTCAAGTAAACTACATCTAAGTGTTTCATAGTTTTCTGTAGCTGCCCATACTCTAAGTGTAAAGGTTAATGCACTATCCTTATATTCTGTCATATTCACAAATGGTGGAATATCATGGAGACAATAAGGATTAGATAAGGCTTCTTCCATAATAACCTTCTTAACTAATTCTGTATCACTACCCATAATAACATCAAAGTTTAAATCTACACGACGTACCCACATAGCGGTTCAGCGGCAGATATTTGAGGGTCTCCGCCACAGGACGGGATAACTGTGAATTAGGAATGACAATCTTCTTATTATCTAAAGTAAGTAGGTTTGTATAGAGTAAAGAGATTTCCTGAATTCTTCCTGTGACACCTACAACTTCAATTAAGTCTCCTTTTGAAAAAGGTTTTGCTAGTAAGATGATGATACCATCAAAGAAGCTTGCGAGTGAGTCTTTAATAGCAAGTGCAAAAGCAGCAGAAGCTGCAGTGAAGATAGCAAGAATAGAACTTGTATTAATACCAAGCTGTGATAGAGCCATAATCGCAATTATCACAATAAAAACTGTCTTGATGATTGTCTTAAAGAAGTTTAAAACAATTTCATCCTGGGATGATTTCTCAATGAACTTTGTAAATAATTTATCAAAAATCTTATATACAATATATCCAATAACTATAATGATAAGGGCTTGAAGAGCTTTCTCTCCCATGCCATAAAGTGTTTCTAAGTATTTTTTCACCATTTTTGTAAATCCTTTCATGTACATTTAAAGTAATTCGTCTAACTTGATTAGTCAAGAAAATGTTGATTTATTCCTCAAAATTGTTAAAATTGAGTTTGACTGAAGGAGGTCCTTGTATGAAAATTGCAATCATGACAGATAGTAACTCTGGCATTACACAGGCAGAAGCAAAAGAATTAGGTATCTATTGTATTCCTATGCCTTTTACTATAGATGGGAAAGAATTTGAAGAAGATATCAATTTAACACAAGAACATTTCTATGAAAAATTAATGGGTGGCGCAGAAGTGTTTACTTCACAGCCTACAATTGGGATTATCGCAAAGAAGTGGGATGAAATATTAAAAACACATGACGCTATTATTCATATTCCTATGAGCAGTGGCTTATCTGGAAGTTGTCAGACAGCAATGATGATGGCTGATGAAGATCAGTATAAAGGAAAAGTATTTGTTGTGGATTCTCAAAGAATCTCTGTAACACAAAAAGCAGATGTCCTAGATGCCCTTGCAATGGCGAATAAAGGATATAGTGCACAGGAGATTTATGATTATCTTATGAACAATAAGATGAATGCCACTATCTATGTTACTGTAGATACACTTGAATATTTAAAAAAAGGTGGACGTTTATCCCCTGCTGCTGCAACTCTTGCTGGTTTATTAAAGATTAAACCTATTCTTACTATTCAAGGTGAAAAGTTAGATAAATATGGTACTTCACGTACTATGAAAAAAGCTCGTAAGATGATGATTGACCAGGTAAAACAGGATATTAGTGATCGTGGCTGGGGTGATGATTATGAAGTAGCATGTGTTTATTCTTATGATAAAGAAGCTGCTTTAGATTATTTAGAACAAGTGAAAGAAGCATTCCCTGATAAAGAGGTCATCTTTGACCGTTTATCATTAAGTGTTGCCTGCCATATCGGTCCAGGTTCACTTGCAGTAGCTGCCTATAAGAAAGGTTCTTATTAAGATGTTCGACAGAACATCTTTTTTTAATTTCTCATGTATTCCCTTACAACATTGATTATTCACTTTATTTATATTATTATTTTAATGAATGAATTTACATTATTTGAGAAAGAGGTGGATAGTAGTTTATGTCAGTCGATAATACTGAGAAGAAAAAGACATTCAAACCTCACCGTTCTAAAAGAAGATTCCCTTCTACACATCATAATGTTAAAACACAGGGGACAAAGATATTCGCATTAGGCGGTTTAAATGAGGTTGGTAAGAATACTTACTGTATTGAATGTAATGATGAAATGATTATTATTGATGCAGGTGTTAAATTTGCATCTGAAGGTCTTCCTGGGATTGATTATGTTATTCCAGATTATACTTATTTAAGAAAGAATAATAAAAAGATCAAGGGATTATTTATTACACATGGCCATGAAGACCATATTGGGGGTATTCCTTTCTTATTAAGACTAGTGAATATACCATTTATTTATGCTTCTCCATTGGCTTGTGCCATGATTAGAAGAAAACTAGAGGAACATCATCTTACACATGTAACTAAGATGATTCCTATTAACCATGAAAGTTCTATCAAAACTAAATATTTTAATATTGGTTTCTTTAATACAAACCACTCTATTCCTGAATCTATGGGGATTATTGTGAATACACCTGATGGTCGTATTATAGAAACAGGTGACTTTAAGTTTGATTTATCTCCAGTTGCTAATCCTGCTGATTATCAGATTATGAGTTTCTTAGGTGAAACAGGTGTTGATTTATTAATGAGTGATAGTACGAATGCAGAAGTACCTACATTCTCTATTAGTGAAAAGACTGTTGCAGGACAGGTACAGGAAGAATTTAGAAAGACTGAAGGACGTATTATTGTTGCAACATTCGCATCTAATATACATAGAGTACAGCAAATTGTAGAAGCTGCTGTTAAGTTTAATCGTAAGATTCTTGTATATGGACGTTCAATGGTCAACAATATTGATGTTGCTAGAAAGATGGGTTATATCAAATGTCCTGATCGTTTCTTTATTAAAAATGATGAAGCAAAACATCTTCCTGATAATGAAATACTAATTCTATGTACTGGTTCTCAGGGTGAGGCACTTGCTGCATTAAATAGAATTGCGAATGGTACACATCGTCAGATTAAGATTAAACCTGGTGATACTGTATTATTCTCATCTAACCCTATTCCTGGTAACCAATCTTCTGTATCACGTTTAATTAATAAGTTATATCGTTCTGGAGCAAGAGTTCTAGAAAACTCTATGATCAGTAACCTTCATACTTCTGGACATGCTTCTCAGGAAGAACAGAAGTTAATGATGCTTCTTACTAAACCTAAATACTTCTTCCCAGTTCATGGTGAACATAAAATGCTTTGTATACATAAAAAATTATATGAAGAAGTAGGTGGAAAGCCTGATCATGCATTTGTATTAAGTAATGGGGATTGCTTATGCCTAAAGGATCATGAAGTATTCCAGACAAGAAGCGTACATGCAGATGATATTTATGTGGATGGTAATGATTTAACAGGTTTATCTACAGCGGTATTACATGACCGTCAGATTTTAAGTGAAGATGGTATGGTTGCAGTACTTATTAGCATGGATTCTCATGCAGGTATTTTACTTCATAAACCAGTTATTATGAGCCGTGGATTTGTTTATATGAAAGATAGTAAACCTATGATTTATGGAGCAGAAATGGCTGTGGATCGTAAGCTACGTGCTTTATTGCAGGAAAAAACAACATTTGGTGAAATTAAGAATACAATCAGAGAAACATTAACATCTTATTTCTATACTAAAACAAAGAGAAGACCGATGATTATTCCTGTCATCATGAATAAGAAATAATGAAGAAAAAGAAAATTATTCGTACTGGTATTCTTGCAATTATTGTTTTCGCATTGGTGTTGTTTGGCGGTTATACATGTCTCTTTTCTAGAACACATTATTCTTTTACAAGAATGACTTATAGTAATGGATTATTACCTGATGGTTTTAAAAACTTTAAGATTGTAGATTTATCCGATATACATATCACAACGTCTAAAGATATTGATCGTTTTGAACAGATTGTAGATGAGATAGAAGATCAAAGTTATGATATGGTTGTATTTACTGGAGACCTGTATGAAAGTAAACCTATTGAGGATGCAAGAGTACAAAAGATCTTAAAGAAACTTCAGCCAGGTTATGGTAAGTTTGCAGTACTTGGTGATGAAGATCATGCACATGCTGAAGAAGTGACTAATATCCTTAATGAAGGTGGATTTGAAGTACTTAATAACAGTGCTCGTACTATTCATTATCGTAATAGTTCTTTTACCCTTTATGGACAATCTATTAGCACTCAGGAAGAGATTCCTACATTTGATGGCTTTGCACTCACATTAAGTCATTATCCTGATAGTTTTAGTCAAAATAAAGGACATACACATTTACAGTTATCTGGGCATAGTAATGGTGGGACTATCTGGTTCCCTGGTATTGGACCACTTGTAAAGTGTAATAATGCAACTACCTATAATCATGGAAGTTATACAGAAAGTGGTTCTGAACTTATTGTAAGTAATGGTGTAGCGCCACGTCATAACTATCATTTTAAAGTATTGTGTGAAAATGAGATTATTATAATTACATTCGAGTAGGGATTTTAATCCCTACTCTTTTCTTTTACTTTCATATAAGGGATAAGATTGGTAAAATAAAGATAGGGAAATGAGGTGATTCCCATGAAAACAAAGAAGAGCTATATCTTGAATATTGCATTAATTCTTGTGATTAGTGGTATATCTTTATACTTATCAGTAGGTTCTGAGGTCTCTACTGTATTTAAAACAATTACTACAGCGCATCCTTTCTGGCTATTCATCTTATGTTTTATTATGTTTATGTATTATGTATTTGATGGACTCGCTACAATGATCTTTGCGCGTTTATATAAGAAAGACTTTACTCTTAAAGAAGGTTTTGTGAATGGACTTGTAGGTACTTTATTTAGTGGTTTAACTCCTTCTTCTTCAGGAGGACAGTTCGCCCAGGTGTTCGTATTTAATAACCAGGGGATCTCCCCTGCCATTTCTACAAGTATCTTACTTATGTGCTTTATTAGTTATCAAATAGTGATCATGGGCTTTACTGCAGTGATTATGATTGTGGATTCAGCCTACTTCTTAGATAAAGGTGTAGGTGTATCCTCTATGGCAGCCGTTGGATTTCTTATTAATGCGGTAGTCACTCTTCTATTATTTGCAGGTGCTAAGAGCAAGAAGTTCCAGAACTTTATTGTAGATAAAGTAGTCTATCTCCTTTCTAAAACACCACTTATAAAAGATTATGAATCAACATGCTTTAGAATTCAGAATTACTTTGGTGAATTTAGAGAACAGATGAAAGTATTACAGAAAAATAAAAAAGCTTTATTACAGACAGTATTATGTAATGTAGTGAAACTTACTATTATCTACTCTACACCATTCTTTTCGTGTCTTGCTTTAGGAATAAAAGTACCAGTTACCCTATTTGTACAGTTCTTAGGACTGGCTTCTATTATTAATTTAATTAATACATTCCTCCCTATTCCTGGTGCATCAGGTGGTAGTGAAGGATGTTATATGATCTTATTTTGTTTCTTAGGAAGAGCTAATGCTTCTAGTTCTATGTTCTTATGGCGTTTCTTCTCTTTCTATTTTGGATTAATACTTGGTATGATCACATTTATCGTTGCGAAGGATACAAAACGAAAAGATGATTAAGTCACTCTTAGGAGTGGCTTTTTTGTGCACTTTTATCTAATCTGCCCAAAAACGAATTAGCACTCTTCTTGACAATGTGCTAATAAGAACTATAATACTCTTAGCAATTAAATAAAGAGAGTGCTAATAAGGAGGAATAATTATGTTAAAACCTTTAAATAAGAATATCGTATTAAAGAAAGAAGAAGTAGAAAATAAGACAGCTAGTGGTATTATTCTCACTACTGAGACAAAGAGTCTTCCTACTGTTGGAGAAGTTGTGGCTGTAGGTCCACAATGTGAAAATGATTTAAAAGAAAAAGATCGTGTTGTATTCAAGGAATACTCAGGTACAAAAGTGAAACTTGATGGTGTTGAATATATTGTGATAGACGAGAAAGATGTTCTCGCATGTATTGAATAGGAGGAATAAGCTATGAGTAAAGAAATACGTTTTTCTAGTGATGCACGTCAATCAATGTTGAAAGGTGTGAATACTCTTGCTGATGCAGTGAGTGTCACACTTGGCCCTAAAGGTAGAAATGTAGTATTAGAGAAGAGTTATGGTTCTCCTTTAATTACGAATGATGGTGTTTCTATTGCCAAGGAAATAGAATTAGAAGATCATTTTGAAAATATGGGTGCAAAACTTGTATATGAAGTAGCCAATAATACAAATGATATTGCAGGTGATGGTACAACAACTGCTACAATTCTTGCAAGAGATATGATTGTGAATGGTATGAAGCAGGTTGAAAAAGGTGCAAACCCTGTACTTATGAGAGAAGGTATTGAAAGAGCCTCTAAAGCAGTGGCAGAAGTATTATTAAAGAATTCTCATAAGGTAGAAACAAGCAGGGATATTGCATCTGTTGCGACTATTTCTTCTTCTAATAGTCATATTGGTGAATTAATTGCTCAGGCTATGGAAAAGGTTGGTAGAGATGGTATTATCAACGTAGATGAATCTAATAGCTTTGATGATGAATTAGAAGTCAATGAAGGTATGCAGTATGATAAGGGTTATGTATCTCCTTATTTTGTAAGTGATACAGATAAGATGGAAGTAGAAATGGATAACCCACTCATCTTAGTCACTAATCAGAAGATTACTAATTTACAGGAAATCCTTCCAGTACTTGAACAGGTATTAAAGGCTAATAAACCATTATTACTTATTGCAGAAGATTATGAGAATGAAGCTATTTCTTCTCTTGTATTGAATAAGTTAAGAGGTGCCTTCAATGTCGTAGCTACTAAGGCTCCAGGATTTGGTGATAAACAGAAAGAAATGTTGGAGGATATTGCAGTATTGACTGGTGCTAAATTCTACAACAAAGACCTTAATATGAAACTTTCTGATTTAACTATTGAAGATCTTGGTACGATCAAGAAAGTGATTGTAAAGAAAGACAATACTACTCTTATTGGTCATAGTTCAAGTGAAGCAGTGAATAACCGTGTTGAAGAATTAAAGACACAGTTAACTCATACTAAGAGTGATTATGAAAAGAAGACTTTAAAAGAACGTATTGGTAAATTATCTAACGGTGTTGCAACAATTAAAGTCGGTGCTACAACTGAAGCAGAATTAAAAGAAAAGAAATTAAGAATTGAAGATGCTCTTAATGCGACTAAGGCCGCTGTAGATGAAGGTATCGTTGTTGGTGGTGGTGCTGCGTTAGTAGAAGCCTATGAAGAATTAAAGAATCAGGTCAGAGATACGAATGTAGATATCCAGAAAGGTATTAACGTCGTCATGAATTCTTTATTTGCGCCTCTTACTCAGATTGCAATCAATGCTGGTTATGATGAAGAAGAAATTGTATCTATCCAGAAGACTGCTGAAAAGGACTTTGGATTTGATGCAAAGACAGGTGACTGGGTCAATATGTTCGAAACAGGTATTATTGATCCAACTAAGGTCACTCGTAGTGCATTATTAAATGCGGCTAGTATTTCAGCCTTGTTCTTAACAACCGAAGCAGGTGTGGCAGAACTTCCTAAGAAGGAAGAACCACAACAGCCTGTTATGCCACAAGGTGGCATGTATTAAAAAAAAGCCAGAAATGGCTTTTTTTATTACTTACAGAACTTATATGTTAATTCTCCTAAAATCTGAATACCTTTTTCGATATTCTCCATAGAAGCAGCTGAGAAGTTCATACGAATAGATTGACATGGCTTAGTACTATCTACCATGAATTCATTACCTGGTACGATGGCTACATGCTTCTTAATAGAAGCCTGAACAAATTCTGGCATACTGACTCCTTCCGGTAAATCAAACCATATAAACATACCACCTTCTGGTTCAATGACATGAATAGAAGGATGGAAATACTTCTTGATCATCTCTAACATAAAATTACATTTCTTTGCATAAAGAGACTGTAAATGTTTAATATGTGCATCCATATCTGTTTCTCTTAAGAAAGCATCCATCATATATTGTGAAAGATTGTTTGTATGGTTATCTCCTGATTGTTTAGCCATAAAGAGTTTAGAGATAATATCTTTACTTGCACAGATGATTCCTGTACGCATACCTGGTGAAATAATCTTAGAAAGACTGGCTGCATAAACAACACGATGGTCTTGATCTAAAGATTTAATAGAAGGGACTTCTTCTCCTGTAATACGTAAATAACCATAAGGGTTATCTTCTAGAATAACTACATCATACTTTACTGCAAGGTTATAGATTTCTTTTCTTTTTTCTAGAGATGTTGTGACTCCGGTAGGATTCTGAAAGTTAGGAATTGTATAGAATACCTTTGGTCCTTTCTTAAAGGCTTCTTCTAGTTCTTCTAGATTTACACCATCTTCTTCTAAAGAAACACCAAGCAGCTTTGCCCCGTTACATTTAAATGAGTTTAAAGCACCTAAATAACTTGGGTTCTCTACTACAACATAATCTCCTTCATCACAAAATATCTTAGACACAAGATCTAAGCCCTGCTGTGATCCTGTTGTAATAATAATATCATCATTACTTGTACATATACATTCATGCTTATTAATGAATGACTTAGAAGATTCTATTAAACCTGTATAACCCTGAGCAGAGCCATACTGCAAGACTTCATAAGTCTTTTCTTGAAGAATCTTATGTCCTACTTCTTCTAGTTTCTCCTGTGGAATAGCTTCTGGATCAGGGAATCCACTCGCAAAACTAATATAATCAACAGTACCATTCTCACTTGCATCAGCCATAACACTTCTAATGGCTGATTTTTTTACGTAATTCATCTTATCTGCGTATCTCATATATGTCACTCCATTCACTTTTTTCTCATTCTACTACTATTATTTAAAATCACCTAATTATTTTTTATATCTGCATAAGTTATGATCTGAATATTGTGATCCTTGATGAACTGCTTGAATGCATCACTCTTAAGTAATTCTAATTCCTTGATACGATTCATATTGTAGCTAGATACGTTCATGAGTCTTTCATCAACTAAAGCAGGATGACAAACAAGTTCTACTGTATCATAGCCTTCAGTTGAACAGATTTCTTTGAATGTTTCAAAGCTTACACCATCTTTATAGAATTCACAACGTGCTGGGAAGTAGTTTTCATCTACATATCTTGTTTGTCTAATAGGAAGGTTATATTCCTTGGCTAAACGCTTGATGACTTCTAATTGCCTATGTTCCATATGAACATAATGATGAGAATCTAGATGTGTAGGAAGATGACCTGTGTGTGTAATGAAAGCTTCAATCTGTGCTTTCCATTCTTCATAAACTTCATCTGGTTCTCCATCTGGGAATTCATCTTCATAAGCACTTGGTCTTAGGAAGTTTCCCTCTTCATCTGTATAGCTTTTCTTGCCAGGTAATAATGGTTTACCGGCAGTTAAAGTTAAATGAACACCTATTCCTAAATTTGGATAAGCCTTCGCCTTGTCTAGGGCCCACAAAGCATATGGCATATTCATCATCACTGTAGTGGAACTTACAAGTCCCTGCTCGTGAGCAAGAAGGATACCTAGGGAGTTTCCTTCACACATACCAAAATCATCAGCATTAATAATTAATTTCTTAATCATACTTTTCACCTCTAGAATCCATTGTACTAAATATTATAAGAACAGTCACACATATCGATAAAATGATGTATAATACAAGACAAAAGGAGACTGTTATGAAAAATACAATTACTGGATATACAGGTTTATATGGGGTTGTCGCAAATCCTATTAAACATTCTTTTTCACCAATGATGCATAATACTGCATTTCAAACATTAGGTATTAATGATGTTTATCTTGCATTTGAAGTGACTAAAAATCAGTTAGATGATTATATTACCTCTGTTAAGACATTACCTATTAAGGGATACAATATTTCTATGCCTTATAAACAGGATATGATGAAATATATGGATGAACTCACAACACAGGCAAGACTTGCGAAGAGTATCAATACTGTAAAGAATGAGAATGGTAAACTCATTGGTCATATTACTGATGGAGAAGGTTTTGTGATGGCCTGCCGTGATAAAGGCTGGGGTATTGCGAAGCATAAGATTGTAGTGCTTGGTGCTGGTGGTGCAGCAAGTGCAATTATCATTTCTCTTGCTTTGGCTGGTGCTAAAGAGATAGTAGTTTATAATCGTTCTGATAAGCCATTTATTAAAGAACTCAATAAGAAATTAGACTGCCCTATTACTTTAAAGAAAATTGATCAGGAAAGTATAAAGGAAGATTTAAAGGATACTTATCTATTAGTTAATACAACTAGTGTTGGTATGGCACCTCATCCTGAAGGATGTATAATTGAGAGTGCTGATATGTTACCCGATGGTTTAAAAGTAGCTGATATTATTTATAACCCTAAGGAAACAAAGCTATTAAGTTATGCAAGCCAAAGAGGTCTTGATTATATGAATGGAGAACGTATGATTGTCTATCAGGGTGCATGTTCTTTTAAGTTTTGGACAGGAAAGGATATGCCTATTCATGAAGTCAAAGTAGCGTTAGGAATGGAGGAAAGCGAATGAAAGAGATCGTAGTTGCAACAACAAATAAAGGAAAACTTAAAGAGATTTCCGCAATGTTGGAAAAGTTAGGTATTGAAGTAAAGTCTATTAAAGATGTATTAGGTTATAATCCTGATATTGAAGAAACAGGGACTACTTTTACTGAAAATGCAGTGATTAAGGCTGAGACAGTGATGAACATGATTCATATGCCTACTCTTGCAGATGATTCTGGTTTAGAAGTAGATGCATTAGATAAACAACCTGGTATTTATTCTTCTCGTTTTATGGGTGAAGATACAAGTTATGATATTAAGAATCAGTGGATTATTGATGCTGTAAAAGATAAAGAAGATAAGACAGCACGTTTCGTATGTGCGATGGCTTTAGCTATTCCTGATGAAGAAACAAAGACTTTCTTAGGTACTTTTGAAGGAGAAATCAATGATTGTATTGATGGTGAAAATGGCTTTGGTTATGATCCTATTTTCTATTATCCACCATTAAAGAAGACTTCTGCAGTGATGACTATGGAAGAAAAAAATAAAGTCTCTCATCGTGCAAAGGCATTAAAGGCTTTATATGATTATTTAGAGGAGGCACATAAATAATGAATCATGTTGTATTAGTACATCCTGCGATTCCACAAAACACAGGTAATATTATGAGAACATGTGCAGCGACACATACACCTTTACATATTATTAAACCTACAGGGTTTAAGTTAAATGACCCAAGAATGAAAAGAGCGGTTATGGATTATTTTGATCACCTCACTTTTAAAGTGTATGAAAACTTTGAAGAGTTTGAAAAAGAGAATCCTGGTATTTATCATTTCTTTACACGTTATTCTAAGAAGGTTTATAGTGAAGATGATTTTAAACAGGAAGGTGAACACTATCTTTTCTTTGGTCATGAGCATGATGGTATTCCTCATGATATCTTAAAGAAGTATATTGATGATTGTGTACGTATTCCTATGTATGGAGATTCACGTAGTTTGAACTTATCTAATACTGTTGCGATTGGTGTTTATGAAGCATTAAGACAGCAGGGTTATCCTGATTTATCTACAGTAGAGGTTCAAAAGGGAGAAGACTTCTTATACAATGAAGAAATTTAAAGGTATTCTACTTACTGTATGCTTGACCTTTTTGATTATTGATTGTGCTATTCTCTCAGTCACATTTGTGCCTGTACTCTATCCTTCTTCATTAATAGCCTCTAATATTGGAGTAAGTGAAAAGGTTGTAAGAGAAAGTTATATGACAATTATTCACTATTTAAGTCTATTCTCACATAAAGCACTTTCTACTCCTGCTTTTCCTATGACTAAAAATACTGCTTTTCATTTTTATGAAGTGAAGGTATTAATGAATCGTTTAGAAGTGATTGGGTTAGTGGTACTTATTGGAACTATTTATCTCATTTACTCTACAGTCAAAGAGAAAGATTATAGACCTTTTAAGTGGGCAGGATTCACTACTTTAGGACTCGTATTTATTGTAGGTGGAACAGCCTATGTCGATTTTGACGGGGCATTCACAATGATGCATCATGTCCTTTTCAACAATAACTACTGGCTGATTAATCCTGATATTGATCCTATTATCAATATCTTTCCGGAAAGTTATTTTGTGACATTGGGGATTGCGCTATTTAGTTTGATTGGAATAGGTGTTCTTATTAATTTAGGTATATATTTCAAACATATTTATTGCATTAACACAAATAAATGAGTATAATTTATGAAAAATAGACACGAGATTCTCGTGTCTTTTCATATGAGGGAGTTAAAAATGAAAGAAATGATTAAAGACTTCTTAGATGAGTTATCTTCATCTTCACCTACTCCTGGTGGTGGAGGTGCTTCAGGACTAGTGGGCGCTATTGGATGTGCTTTAGGACTCATGGTAGGTAACTTAACTGTAGGTAAGAAGAAATATAAAGATGTAGAAGATGAAATAAGAGAAATCATAGAGAAGTTAGAAGACTTAAAGAAGAAGCTTGTAACTTCTGTAGATGATGATGCAGAAAACTTCAAGCCTCTCGCAGAGGCTTATAGACTTCCTAAGAATACTGAGGAAGAAAAAAAACATAAAGAGTTTGTGATGGAGTCATGTTTATTGGACGCATCTCTTGTACCATTACAGATCATGGATTTGAGTTATCAGTCTTTAAAGTTATTTTCTACTTTAAATGAGAAAGGTTCAGTGATGGCAATCAGTGATGTAGGTGTTGGTGTACAATGTCTACGTAGTGCGTTGACTGGTTCTATTATGAATGTCTATATTAATACGAAGTCTATGAAGAATAGAGAAATGGCTGAGAAGATGAATAAACGTGCTGAGAAGCTATTAGTTGAAGGGCAACTGCTTGCAGATGAAATAACTAATAGTGTGATTAAAAAGTTAGGAGGACCATCATGTTAGAATTAAGAGGAAAAAAGGTTTCTGATGGAATTAAAGAATATGTATCAAAAGAGTTAGAAACATTATCTTTTGTACCTAAGCTTGCGATTGTGAGAGTGGGTGAAAATCCCGATGATATGAGTTATGAGCGTGGTGCAACTAAGAAATTAAAATCGTTTGGTTTAGATGTGGCATCTTATGTTTTCCCACAGGATATCAGTGATGAAGATTTCAAGAAAGCTTTTAAAGACATTAATGAAGATGATGAAGTGACAGGAATCTTATTATTAAGACCACTTCCTCGTACTATTAATGAAAAAGATATTGAAAATATGATTGATCCTAAAAAGGATTTAGATGGTATTTCTCCTATTAATATTGCGAAGGTGTTTGCAGGAGATACGAGTGGTTTTTCTCCATGTACTGCAGAAGCAGTTATTGAAGTATTAAAGGCATATGATATTGAGTTAACAGGTAAAAGAGTGACTGTCGTAGGAAGAAGTATGGTTGTAGGTAAACCTGTGTCCATGTTGCTTCTTAAAGAGAATGCGACAGTAACTATGACTCATACAAGAACTGCTGATTTAAAGAAGACATGTTCTGATGCAGAGATTGTGATTGCAGCTGCAGGACATGCAAAGATGTTAAATAGTGATTATTGTGGACAGGATGCCGTGATGATTGATGTAGGAATCAATGTGAATGAAGAAGGAAAACTCTGTGGAGATGTGAATTTTGAGGAAGCAGAGAAGATTGTAGATGCGATCACACCGGTTCCGCGTGGAGTCGGAGGGGTAACGACTTCCATTCTGCTGGAGCATGTGGTGGATGCTGCGATTGCACAGAACAGATAGAGAGTTAAGAGGCGAGAGGCGGAGAAGATGAAGAGGATAGATTTCGAAAATGGAACAGTAACAGGGAACATTCTTGGAGCGGCTCTTCCAATGCTTGCTGCCCAGCTGTTAAATCTGCTGTATAACATTGTAGACCGTGTATACATTGCACGTATTCCGCATGTGGGAACGGCAGCACTCGGAGCAGTCGGGATCTGTTTTCCGTTAATCATGATCATTACTGCTTTTGCAAATCTCTTCGGCGGCGGTGGTGCGCCGCTGTTTTCGATTTACAGAGGAAAAAAAGAAGAGAAGACAGCAGTCAGAATTATGAATACATCGTTTTCCATGATCTGTGCCAGTGCAGTATTGCTGATGATCGGAGGATTCCTTTTTGCGTATCCTGTTTTGATTTTGTTTGGAGCTTCCAAAGATGCAATGCTCTATGCATACCCATATATGATGATCTATTTGATCGGTACACTACCTTCGATGATTGCGGTGGGAATGAATCCGTTCATTAATG
>ENA-OPCM01001073-OPCM01001073.1-human-gut-metagenome-genome-assembly--contig:-NODE-1073-length-18854-cov-4.113410_pt1 | contig 18854 bp, 15 predicted proteins | sample MGYA00241252_ERZ501484 | MGnify/ENA primary metagenome ERZ501484 (study PRJEB25962, sample SAMEA2042583) | human gut metagenome | biome: human gut; feature: human-associated habitat; material: faeces...
CGTATTTAGCATACTCTATCAATTCATTATTGGCAATCATTTTTTCAAATTTCTCCCTGGAAAGGAAGAAATATTCTCTGCCATCTACTTCCCCGTCACGTGGACCTCTTGTTGTCGCAGAGATGGATAAAGCATAATTCTCCGGATATTTTCTCATTAATTCTTTCATCAATGTACCTTTTCCGGCTCCTGAGAATCCGGATACGACAATCAAAATACCTTTCTTATTCATGATCCTGCCCTCTTTTACTCTATTCTATATTCTGTATCTGCTCTCTGATCTTCTCAATCTCTGTCTTCAGACTGATCGCATGATTGGAAACCTCGATATCATTCGCTTTAGACAAAATCGTATTTGCTTCGCGATTCATCTCCTGCGCAATGAAATCCAGCTTACGCCCGATTCCTTCTTTCTCCTCCAATGTTGCTCTCATATGCTGAATATGGCTCTTCAACCGCACAACTTCCTCATCTGTACAGATCTTATCTGCATACAGAATCACTTCTGCTGCCAGGCGGTTTTCTTCCATCTGTGTATCTGCCAGCAACTCAGTCACTTTCTCTTCCAGCTTCTGTCGGTATTCTGCCACAATCTGTGGAGAACGTTCTTCTACCGCAGCGACTTCCTGCTCCAGAAATGTAAGCTTCGCAAGAATATCTTTCTTCAGGTTCTCACCCTCTGTTATTCTCGTCTCAACAAACTGTGTAAAAGCCCCTTCCAGTGCTTTCTTCAGTCCATTCCAAAGCTCCTCTTCATCTTCCACTTGCTCTTCCATCGTAAGAACTTCCGGAAATCTCGCAAGTGCAGATACGCTGATGTCATTTTCCAGCCCGAATTCTTCTTCCATCTGCTTAAAATACTTCATATATTCTGCCGCGATCAATGGATTATATTTCACAGAGCTCTGCGCCTGTGACAGATCTTCATATGTAATAAAGATATCAACTTTCCCGCGGTTCGCATAAGACTTCAGAAGTGTCCGGATGGATGTTTCAAAAAAATTAAGTTTCTTCGGCATTCTGATGTTCACATCAAGATAACGGTGGTTTACACTCTTTAACTCAACGGTAAACTTCTTGGAATCCTGCTGAATCTCACATCTGCCAAAGCCTGTCATACTTTTGATCATTGTCTTCATCCTCTGTTTACTATAATCTAATCTATTATACATCAAATGTTTGTAAATGGTCAACAAGTCTTTTATAAAGATTCGATTTATGTTACAATAAAAAAATGTGAAAACAAACCTTTTATTCAGGAGGAAACAATATGGCTTTTGATGGAATCGTTGTGGCGAGTCTCGCCAGCGAATTAAAACATAAATTATTAAACGGAAGAATTTCAAAGATTGCACAACCGGAAGCGGATGAGCTTCTTCTGACAGTCAAATCAACGGAAGGTCAGTATCGTCTGTCGATTTCGGCGAATGCTTCTCTTCCGCTGGTCTATCTGACCTCGAAGAATAAGCCAAGTCCGATGACTGCCCCAAACTTCTGTATGCTTCTTCGTAAACATATCAGCGGCGGCCGCATTGTTGATATCTGGCAGCCGGGACTTGAGCGTATTATTCATTTTACAATTGAACATCTCGATGAACTTGGTGACCTCTGCCGGAAAGATCTGATCGTCGAGATCATGGGAAAACACAGCAATATCATTTTCTGTAACGATCAGGGTAAGATCATTGACAGTATCAAACATGTATCTGCACAGATGAGTTCTGTCAGAGAAGTTCTTCCCGGACGGAAATATTTTATTCCTGATACAATGCATAAAAAAGATCCGCTCACAACAGAATGGAAAGAATTTTCCCTTTCCGTTAATGATAAACCGATGTCTGTGGCAAAAGCTCTTTATACAAGCTTTACAGGGATCAGTCCTGTTACCGCAGAGGAAATCTGTTATCTTGCCGGTATCGACTCAACTCTTCCGGCAAAAGAATACAGTCAGGATGTTCTTTTCCATCTGTATACCCAGTTTACGATCTATCTGTCAGCAATAAAAGAAGGCAGATTTGAGCCCGCTATCTACTATGACAAACAAGAACCGAAGGAATTTTCCGCTCTTGAACTGACGTATCTTTCAGCATATGAAAAACGTCTCTTTCCTTCTGTTTGCGAAATTCTTCGTACTTACTACTCTGAGCGGAGCCTGATTACGAGGATTCGCCAGAAATCCGTCGATCTTAGACACATTGTACAAACTGCTCTTGAAAGGAATCGGAAAAAATATGATCTGCAGATGCGGCAGTTAAAAGATACCGAAAACAGAGACAAATACAAAGTTTACGGCGAACTGATCAACGCTTATGGTTACAATGTTCCCGAAGGCGCCAAACAGATGGAGGCGCTGAACTATTACACAAACGAAACGGTTACGATCCCGTTAGATCCAACAAGCACTCCGCAGGAAAACGCACAGCGTTTTTTTGCCAAATACAACAAACAAAAACGTACTTTTGAAGCGCTCACCCAGTTGATCCGGGAAACAAAAGATGAAATTTCCTATCTCGAATCCATACAGACCTCTCTCGATATTGCAATGACAGAGGACGATCTTGCCGCCATCAAAGAAGAGCTGTCTGAAACAGGATATGTGCGCCGCAAAACCGTACGAAAGAAAATAAAACTTAAAAACGAACCGCTGCACTATATTTCAAGCGATGGTTTTCATATGTATGTAGGGAAAAATAATCTTCAAAACGACGCCCTTACATTTGATTTTGCCGCCGGATGCGACTGGTGGTTTCATGCAAAACAAGCTCCCGGAAAAGCTTATGGATTATTACCAACCGGCAGGATTGGGGCTGTTTATGCCTGTGAACGAAAAATCGACATATCTTTCCACCCAATTGTCTGGAGAGGTCTGGTTCCGCTTGGGCGATATGACCATGGCAGAACACGCTTCCCTCTTAAGCATGATATTTTCTCCTCAGAACAAGAGTGTACGCATGGTACAGCGACTGGCGGAAATCAATTTGATAAACGGAGATAACGAAGCGGCACGAAAATATCTGCGTATCCTCTCGAACACACTCTTTTACAAGGAATGGGCGAAAAAACGCACACCGGGGAAGGAAAGTCCGGAAGTGAAGGAATGGCTGAAGTACAAACGCTCGTACCTGCCCCAAAAAGATACCCTGAGACTTTCGTCTACTGATGTCGTAAAATCGCTTCACCTGTTGATGGAAGCCAATCCCGCCAACCAAATGGCACGGGATTATTTACTTTGTTTCGATTTGCTGATGAAGGATCTCTCCGCTTTTCTGAAAGATTATAAGCGATACCATACCGGAGCACCTAACCGTCTGTACGCAGAAGCTTTATTGATTCATCTTTATCAAAAGCGGGCAACCGGTAGTGAAATCAAATCCACAGGCATAAACCCTGTCATCGTACAGGATTTTAATGAATACAACCGGTTGCATACACAAGGCAATTCATCTGCACTGGAAAGCAGATTCGGAAGAACGTATTGGTACTATTATCAGTTTGCACAATTTCAATAATGTTGATCATGAATAAGATGCAGTTGTTTTTCATATTTTGGCTGGCGGGACTGGCGGCATGTACTCCCATTCCCGAGAATGTGACGCGCGTAAAAGAATGTGCTCCCATCTATCCCGACTATACCGACATTACTATACCTTATAATATAGCTCCTCTGAATTTTATGATAGAAGGAGCTGAAGGATTGCAGGTCACTGCCTACGGAGACACGGACAGTCTGCGGATATCGGGTAAAGACAAAGCCCGTTTTCCCATCGGCAAATGGAAGAAACTGTTGCTGCAACAAAAAGGGAAATCGGTGCAAGTACGTGTAACGGCCTTGATGAAGGGTAAATGGCTGGAATATCCCTCCTTTCAATGGCAGGTAGCTGCCGAGGCAATAGACGGCTATCTGAGCTACCGCCTCATAGAGCCGGGATATGAAGTCTGGAATAACCTGCAACTATGTGAAAGGAGTTTGGAAGATTTCAGCGAAAAGGTCATAGCGGACAATAAACTGACAGGTGGTAATTGTATGAATTGTCATACTTACGGAAAGCAAAGCGGTCGGCTTTCCATGTTTCATCTGCGTGGGAAAAACGGAGGAACCATCCTCAACTGCGATGGAAAGTTACGTAAGCTCAGTCTCAAAAATGATTCCATGATTTCAGCGGCGGTTTATGGAGACTTCCATCCGTCCGGACGTTATGCAGTGTTCTCGTCTAATATCATCATACCTGCTTTTCATGCCCAAGGCAGCAAACGTCTGGAAGTCTATGATACCGAATCCGATTTGGCAATTGCCGACTTTGAACAGAATCGGATGATTCTTTCTCCGCTTACCCGGGATAAAAAAGTATTGGAAACTTTCCCTACTTTCTCGGCAGACGGAAAACATATTTATTATTGCTCGGCTCCACAAACCACGTTGCCGGACAGTATCTGCCAGTTACGCTATTCGCTTTGCCGCATCGGTTTTGATCAGGAAAACGGTTCTTGGGGGAAACAGGCAGACACCTTATGGAATGCACGCGAACAACAAGGCTCCGTCTGTTTTCCCAAAGCGTCTCCCGATGGTAAATACCTGCTGTTCACCATAGCCGACTATGGAACCTTTCCCATCTGGCATCGGGAAACAGACCTATACATACTGAATCTGTCTACAGAGACCATCCATGAGTGCAGTGCTGCAAACTCGGATCGCTCGGACACTTATCACAGCTGGTCGTCAAACAGTCATTGGTTTGTCTTCGCCAGCAAACGGGGAGACGGACAATATGGCAAGCCTTATTTTGCCTATATAGATAAGGAAGGAAAGATTTACAAGCCATTTGTCTTGCCGCAACAGGACCCGGCACATTATTTCCATACATTCAAGTCCTACAACATTCCTGAACTATCGAAGAGTCCACTTCCTTTTGATGCTGTAGACATTAAAGAGATTTATCTAAATAGTCCTGCAGAACCATTTAAATAATCGTTTTATTTTTACGGTAGTTGTCCCGAAACTCACTTGGCGTGACTCCCTTTTTCTTTTTAAAGATGCGGTTAAAATTGGATAAATTATTGAATCCACAGTCATACCCAATTTCAGCTATCGACAAAGAAGAGTCTATCAAGGCTCGTGAAGCAGCCCCCAAACGGATATCTGTAAGGAAGTCAATAAAACTCTTGGAAGTATGTTGCTTAAAGAAACGGCAGAACGAGGATTCGCTCATATTTACCATTTCCGCCACTTCCGATAGGCGGATGACTTCGGAATAATGCCGGCTGAGGTAATCCATCACCCTACCCAAGCTCTCGTCGGAAGAATGCTGATGCATGACATTTGCGGCAAACTGTCCGGTGGATAATTCACGCATACCTTTGTCTATCGATAACTCATGCAGAATGATGAGCAACTTAATCAGGGAATAAAAGCTGTCGTTCTCGCAGGTAAGGGTTTTCAGTAACGGGCGCACCTTAGCTATGGATTCCCGGCTGAATGCGACACCCCTTTCGGCATGGCGGAAAAGTTGTCGTATGCTAATCATTTGGTTCTTATTGAGGAAAGTGTCGGTCAACAAGTCGGGATGAAACTGGATGGTAATTTCATGGATGTTTTTCGATACATTGCGATAGTCTTTCCAAGCGTGTTCCAAGTGGGGATTGGTCACCAATACCAATTCCTCTTCGTCTATCTCCTCGATAGAGTCACCCACAATGCGTTGTGCTCCTTTGGCGTTCTCAATGAAATTCAGTTCACACTCGGGATGTATATGGATAGGAAAATTAAAGTTCGTTTTCTGGCGCTCTATCAAAATGAAACAATCCTTGGATGACAAGGGGGATACTTCTTTGAATAATTCAGTGTTTATCATATTTTCGATTAATAAGATTCAAGTATTTGCGTCAAAGGTACAAGGAAAAGTGAAAACAAAAATAAAAAGCAGGATGTTTTTTCACAATACTAGTAAATTTTTACCGACACTTTAAAGGTTAAATATCGAACCATATAAAGCAGGTTCATAGATATATAAGAAATCATTTAAATATTATCACAAACGAACATCTCTTTTTTGTGTGGAATAGGGTTAATTATGAATATTTATTTGGTAAATATGCGAATAACGGTTATCTAAAATTTATAGATAATATGAACCAATTATGCTCTACATATAGCACATATAGCGTTAGATGGGAACGAGAAAGCCTGTGTAACAGCTTCATTGTACACGTGCATTGGTTCAGCGGGTTTATTTGAGTTTTATCCATTCTATTTTTTCTTCATTCCAACAGGCTGTGGAAATGAAAAGTATATTAGTGGTGACTTTGTTTTTAGTCATCAGAATCTATGTTTCATTCTAAAAGTAGCTATTTTATGTTTACTATTATATCTATAATGTTTACGGGTATCGGCATTGGATATCTGTTGCGTGATTTGCGATTTTTGCAAAAAGTAGAGAAAAGTATTTCTCTTACCATATTTCTGTTGCTTTTTGTTCTGGGGCTTTCAATAGGTTCCAATAGCTTAATTATTAATAATATAGGGAAATTCGGATGGCAGGCCATTGTACTTGCAACTTTAAGTATTTTAGGTAGTTTACTGGCATCTTTCCTGGTGTTTCATTTATTTTTTAAGAAAGGAGGTAACGAATGAAAGGTAGTTTGATTGTTGTGGCGTTTTTCTGTGTCGGTTGTTTGATAGGAGCAGCCAATGAGTTCCGGTTTTCTACACACAATGTTTCCATGTATGTGTTGTATGCATTGATGTTGCAAGTTGGAATTGGGATTGGATGTAACAGACAATTAAAAGAGTTGATTAAAAGTTTGCGATTCAAAATGCTGCTGGTGCCTGTTGCTACTATTACAGGAACGTTGCTTTTTTCGGCATTTGCCAGTTTGTTATTAACCCAGTGGAGTGTTTTTGACTGCATGGCGGTGGGAAGTGGCTTTGCCTATTATTCCCTTTCTTCTATTTTGATTACACAGTTCAAAGAACCTTCTATGGGATTACAGTTAGCCACAGAGTTAGGAACAATTGCTCTTTTGGCAAATATTTTTCGCGAAATGATGGCACTTCTCGGTGCTCCTCTTATTCGGAAATACTTTGGGAGGCTGGCACCTATTTCTGCTGCCGGAGTTAATTCAATGGATGTATTATTACCTTCTATTACCCGGTATTCGGGAAAAGACATGATTCCGATTGCTATTTTTCATGGAATCTTGATTGACATGAGTGTTCCTGTGTTTGTTTCATTCTTTTGTAATTTATAAGGAACTGCATGTAAAACCGTTGTTTCCACATGCAATCAGCCATGTTTCTGCAATATAAATTGTTTTTCCTTTTCTCCTTTCATTAACCGTTGAAAGGTCCTGCTGATGGGGGTCCGGTAGTGAATGGACATCTTGTTTTCACCCTTTCATCCTCCTTTCATTTACAAAACTTCACACTGCTGAAGGCAGATTTTGAAAGGGCCGGGTAAGACGGCTGAAACGAGGATGAGGGGATATCCTGTCATTCTTAATAAACTAATTATCAGTGTATTTTTATTAAAATGTAAGGATGAACGGACAAAAAGAAATAACCGACTTGGTGAGGGGAGGTAATCTGCCCTTACAGGAAAAACATACCGAGCTTTTTAAAAAAGATGGTGATGTTTTCAAAAAAGACCTTGATGTTTAATAATAAGCTCGGTATGTTTTTAAGAAACATCAAGGTCTTTTTGCAACATGCAGTGCGAGCTGTCTATTTGTAAAGTGTGTGTACGTACGCATCGGGTTATACACATACGGTGACACAAGCCTGCACGTACGTACGCACGAGCCTGTACATACGGTGGCATAAGCCTACACATACGTACGTACAAGTCTACACGTATATATGTTATTTTTTATTTCTTTTTGGCTGCAACGGCCAACAACACTCCCAGTACGATGCCCAATATGGCGGCAAACAGTACTCTCATATTCGGAGGGAGCAGGAAAGTGATGGTATGTGCCGGATACCAGAACAAAGGAATGGTTTTCTTGAATACGAATCCCCACAACACTGCCCAGTTCAGTTCCGTCATAATCCGTTTCATGGGGATGGGAGTGAGCAGTGCCTTTACCGAACCGCCGCAGTGACCTATGTGGGTGTCGGTTATCTTGTGAAGAGTCATAAAGACGGGGGCAAAAATGCTGTTCATGGCTACCGATATGGCTAATGCTATCATTATTTTCTCAAAACACATCTCTCCGTTGATGGTGGAGGAAGCATTTGCCATACCCATATATTCCATAAACATCGGCACTCCTTTTGAGAAGATAATCATTGCCATATTGATGCCCATGCCAAGCAGTCCCCATACCACCATCCGGGGAATGATTCCGAAAGTCCGGTTGATATAAACACCGGTGCTGATGCGCAGTCCGATCATTTCGCCCATGGTAGAAAGGATGGCAAACTTCAGGAAACTCATGACCATGCCATGGGTGGCGTTAAAGGTTTTGTACCATTCATAAGCATCATCGCTTACAAAGAAGGGGAGAAAAATGGCTGTAGCCACCAAAAGAAAGATAAAATCGCTCTTTTTCATTGTTTAAGTTGTGTTTTTCAATAATATAATGGACAAACATACAAAAAAACTTCTAAGTTCCTATCAAAAGACTTTCTTTATTTTATTGTTTCTTATACCTGGAGTGAGAAAAATAATCGGAAAAAAATGAAGTGTTTGATAGGAAAGGTTGCTGTTGTGATTATAATATGTATTTTTGTGATAGAGTAATAATGAAATTCTTTGTATAGTATGAAGACACCTCTTCTCTCGTTTTTGTTTTTTCTGGTGATATTTGGAGCATGTATATCCGATAGGCAGCCGGCGTCGGCTGTTGATTATAGTTTATTGGTAAACCCGTTTATCGGAACAGATTTTACCGGGAATACCTATCCCGGTGCTCAGGTACCGTTTGGCATGGTTCAGTTGAGTCCGGATAACGGCTTGCCCGGTTGGGACCGTATTTCGGGTTATTATTATCCCGACAGTACCATTGCCGGTTTCAGTCACACGCATTTGTCGGGGACAGGGGCCGGTGATTTGTACGACATTTCCTACATGCCTGTCACCCTTCCTTATCGTGAAGCTGAAGCGCCTTTGGGCATTCATTCCAAGTTCCGGCATTCGGATGAAGAGGCTTCTGCAGGATATTACCGTGTATTGCTGAAAGATTATAATATAAATGTGGAGTTGACTGCCACGGAGCGTTGTGGCATTCAGCGTTACACTTTCCCAAAAGCGCAGTCTGCCGTATTCCTGAATTTGAAGAAGGCGATGAACTGGGATTTCACACAAGACTCCCATATCGAGGTGGTGGACTCATGCACCATACAGGGATATCGGTTCTCTGACGGTTGGGCACGTGGACAGCGTGTTTTCTTCCGTACCCGTTTTTCCAAACCGTTCCGGTCTTCCGAAATAGATACTACCGCCATCATACAGGATGGCAAGACCATAGGTACTGCATACGTGGCACGTTTCAACTTTGATACGACCGATGGGGAAGAGATAGTGTTGTGTACGGCTCTTTCGGGAGTAAGCATGGAAGGGGCAGCTGGAAACCTGGCGGCTGAGGCTCCTCATAATGACTTTGATAAGTATGTGGCGGAGACCAAAGAGAATTGGAACCGTCAGCTTGGGAAGATAGAGGTCAGGGGCATCTGTGACTTGGATGACAAGGTGAATTTCTATACGGCTTTGTATCGCACCATGATAGCGCCCACTGTCTTTAGTGATGTGGACGGTTCGTATTATGGACCTGATAAGAAAATACATAAAGCCGATGGCTGGGTGAACTATGGCACTTTTTCTTTATGGGATACTTATCGTGCCGCCCATCCGCTTCTTACTTATACCGAGCCTGTCCGCACCAATGACATGATAAAGTCTTTTCTTGCTTTTTATGACCAAAACGGCCGGCTTCCGGTTTGGAACTTTTGGGGCAGTGAGACTGATATGATGATTGGCTATCATGCTGTTCCCGTCATTGTGGATGCTTATTTGAAAGGAATAGGTGACTTTGATGCAGAGAAAGCATTGAAGGCCTGTGTCGCCACTGCCAACTTGGACAATTATCGGGGAATCGGGCTTTATAAGAAGCTCGGTTATATTCCTTATAATATAAAAGATGAGTATAATGCCGACAATTGGTCGCTTTCCAAAACACTGGAGTATGCTTTTGATGATTATTGCATTGCAGAGATGGCGCGCAAGATGGGAAAGACGGAACTGGCGGAAGAGTTTTACAAGCGTTCTCAAAACTACAAGAATGTATTCAATCCCGCTACAGGATTTATGCAGCCCGTTGATGACAAGGGTGTTTTTATCCGGCCTTTCTGTCCCGATGACTATACAGCCCATATTTGCGAGAGTAACGGATGGCAGTATTTATGGTCTGTGCCTCAGGATATTCGCGGACTGATAACTTTGGTCGGAGGAAAAGACCGCTTTGCAGAGAAGCTCGATAGTATGTTTACGTATATCCCTGCCGGGAAGGAGGATTTGCCTATTTTCAGCACCGGTATGATTGGGCAGTATGCTCATGGCAATGAGCCGAGCCATCATGTCATTTATTTGTATAATAAAGTACGTCAGCCGTGGAAGACTCAGAAGTATGTGGCACAGGTGATGCATCATCTTTATTTCAATGCACCTGCCGGACTGTGCGGCAATGAAGATTGCGGTCAGATGTCTGCCTGGTATGTATTCAGTGCCATGGGCTTTTATCCGGTCAATCCGGTAAGTGGTGAGTATGAAATAGGGACTCCGTTATTTCCCGAAATGCGTATGCATCTTGACAACGGGAAGACTTTTACAGTGCTGGCACCGGCTGTCAACCGTGAGAATATCTATATCCGGTCGGTCAAGTTGAACGGAAAGCCATACGATAAGAGTTATATCACCCATCAACAGATAATGGACGGGGCTACTGTGGAATTCGAGATGAGTTCCGAACCGGGAGAGATTTGGTATCGATAATCCGTTTCATCGGAAATAAAATAACATCAAATAGAAAACAATGAAATTCAATAGACTCGTAAGCGGTTGTTTGGTAGGATTATTATGTTTGAGTGCATGTTCTACCCAAACAACGGAAATGAAAGAATACACCGGTTATGTCAATCCTTTCATCGGAACGGGAGGACACGGACATACGCATCCGGGTGCCATGTTGCCTCACGGAATGATTCAACCGGGTCCTGATACGCGTATCGATGGTTGGGACTCCTGTTCGGGCTACTATTACGAAGATTCCACCATCAATGGTTTTGCCCACACACGCCTTAGCGGTACGGGCTGTGCCGATTTCGGTGATTTTCTTTTGATGCCTACCGTAGGTGAGCAGAAGGTGGAATATCTTGGGAAAGAGAGTCAGCAGCGTCCTTTCGCTTCTGCTTTTTCGCACAGGAACGAGTATGCCGAACCGGGATATTATTCGGTTTTCTTGGATACTTACGGTGTGAAAGCCGAGCTGACGGCCACTGAGCGTGCCGCCATGCACCGTTATACGTTTCCTGAAAGCAAGGAATCGGGTTTCATTCTGGATATGGACTATAATATTCAGCAGCAAACCAATCAGGTCATGGAGGTGGAGGCTGTCAATGATACCGTGCTTTGCGGATACAAGCGCAGTGCTTATTGGGCTTGGCAACAAGATCTTTATTTTTATGCTGTTTTCTCAAAGCCTTTTACCCATACTCTTTATACCGATACCATCGAGGAAGGCGGACAGCAGATTCCCGTCTGCAAAATGCTGCTCCGTTTTGATACGGCTGAAGATGAACAGGTAATGGTTCGTTTCTCCATCTCGTCTGTCGATGGTGAAGGAGCCAGGCAGAATCTGTTGGCTGAGTTGCCCGACTGGGATTTCGACAAGGTGCGTGCCGATGCCCGAAAGACTTGGAATGATTGTCTTTCAAAGATAGAGGTGAAAACGGAAGACCCCGACCAACTTGCCATTTTCTATACTGCCATGTATCATGCCTTCTTGAGTCCGAACTTGTTTACCGATGTAGACGGGCGTTATTTGGGGATGGATTTAAAAGTGCACACCACCGATAAGGAAGATCCTGTTTACACCACTTTTTCTATTTGGGATACATTTCGTGCGTTGCATCCTTTGCTCACCATCATAGACCCTCATACCAACGAAAGCTATATCCGTTCATTGTTGAAGAAACAGCGTGAGGGAGGTGTTTTCCCGAAATGGGATTGTGCTGCCAACTACACGGGAACGATGATTGGCTATCATGCTGCCTCTATCATCACCGATGCATACGTGAAGGGCTATCGCGATTTCGATGTTCGCGAAGCCTACCAAGCCTGTCTCCGCACTGCCGAATACGACACGACCGGCATTGTCGGTCCGAAGTGGCTGGTTCCTTTTGTGATGCCCCGTGCCCGTTATTACAAGGATGCGCTGGGCTATATCCCTTGTGACCTCGAAAACGAATCGGTGGCAAAGGCATTGGAATATGCATACGATGATTGGTGTATATCCGTATTGGCAGATAGTTTGGGAGATGTGGAAACAAGAGATAAATATGCTCGTTTTGCCGGGGCATATAAGTCTTACTTCGACCCCGAAACCCGTTTTATGCGCGGGCGGGACAGTAAGGGGAAATGGCGTACTCCGTTCAATCCTCGTTCGTCTACCCATCGCAGTGACGATTATTGCGAAGGTACGGCTTGGCAGTGGACTTGGTTTGTGCCTCACGATGTGCCCGGTCTGGTTGGCTTGATGGGAGGAGAGGAGGCTTTTGTCGGTAAGCTGGATTCCCTGTTCACTGTTTCTTCCGAGCTTGAAGGGGAGACGGTTTCGGCAGATATTTCCGGTCTTATCGGGCAATATGCTCACGGCAACGAGCCGAGTCATCACATCATCCATCTGTATAACTATGTCAATCGTCCGTGGCGGACACAGGAATTGGTAGACAGTGTGCTGCATAGTCAGTACCGCAATGCTCCCGACGGTCTTTCGGGCAATGAGGATTGTGGTCAGATGTCAGCCTGGTATATTCTGAATGCGATGGGTTTCTATCAGGTGTGTCCCGGTGAGCCGGTTTACTCCATTGGCCGTCCCTTGTTCGAGGAAGTGACCATTCACCTGCCCGGTCAAAAGGATTTTGTGATTCGCACGAAGAACAACTCAAAAGAAAACAAATATGTTCAGTCCATTCTGTTGAACGGGAAACCGCTTGAACAGCCTTTCTTCACGCACAGCGACCTGACGGCGGGGGGAGTGATGGAAATCAGTATGGGAGCCGAACCTTTTAAACCGTAAATAAACCAGGCAATACGATGATAAAGAAACTTTTCCTGTCAGTTGTATTCTTTTGCCTCACTTTATGGGTGCAGGCAAAGGACTATGCCGATTATGTGAGTCCGTTGGTGGGAACTCAGTCCTCTTTCGAACTTTCCACCGGCAATACTTATCCTGCGACTGCCCGTCCGTGGGGAATGAATTTTTGGACACCACAAACCGGAAAGATGGGTGACGGATGGCAATATGTTTATACTGCCAATAAGATTCGTGGCTTTAAGCAGACTCACCAGCCCAGTCCGTGGATTAACGATTACGGTCAGTTTTCTCTGATGCCCGTTACCGGGAAGCCGGAGTTTGATGAAGACAAGCGTGCCAGTTGGTTTTCCCATAAGGCCGAACTGTCGCGTCCTTATTATTATAAGGTGTATCTGGCGGAACATGATGTAGTGACCGAGCTTACACCGACCGAACGTGCGGTGATGTTTCGCTTCACTTTTCCCGAAAATGATTCATATATTGTGGTCGATGCTTTCGACTGTGGGTCGTCTATCAGGATTATTCCCGAAGAGAATAAGATTATAGGCTATACCACACGCAACAGTGGCGGCGTGCCCGATAACTTCAAGAACTATTTTGTCGTTGAGTTCGACAAGCCGTTTACTTATCGGGCCACCTTCTCCAATGATGAGAAGCCTAAAAGGAAAAAGGATGAGGTTTCCCTTTCTTTAAAGAGAGACGTCATGGAGCAGAATGCTTTTCACACAGGAGCCGTTATCGGCTTCAAGACCCGTAAAGGGGAAGTGGTGCATGCACGGGTCGCCTCTTCGTTTATCAGTCCCGAACAGGCGGAAGCGAATCTGTGTGAACTGGGTGCCGATGATTTCGATACGCTGGTGCGAAAAGGCAAGGATGCCTGGAACCGGGTGTTGGGCAAGATAGAGGTGGAAGGCGGAACAGACGAACAATATCGCACCTTCTATTCCTGTCTCTACCGTTCGTTGCTTTTTCCGCGTAAGTTTTATGAAATGGATGCGAAAGGACAGCCGATACATTACAGTCCTTATAATGGCAAGGTGCTGTCCGGTTATCTATATACCGATACCGGCTTTTGGGATACATTCCGCTGCCTGTTTCCATTGCTCAACCTGATGTATCCGTCCGTCAACAAGGAAATTCAGGAAGGTCTGATAAATACTTATAAAGAAAGCGGTTTCTTTCCCGAATGGGCGAGTCCGGGGCATCGCGGTTGTATGGTGGGTAATAACTCGGCCTCCGTTTTAGTGGATGCTTATATGAAAGGTGTGCGTGTGGAAGAGGTGGAAAGCTTGTATAAAGGGGTGCTGCACGGAACCGAAAATGTGCATCCCGAAGTATCCTCCACCGGGCGACTGGGCTATAAGTACTATAACCGTTTGGGTTATATCCCATACGATGTGAACATCAACGAGAATGCTGCCCGCACACTGGAGTATGCATACGATGACTGGTGCATTTACCGTCTGGCAAAGGAATTGAAACGGCCGCAGGAAGAAATTACTCTCTTTGCCAAACGTGCCTTGAACTATAAGAATCTTTTCGACACCGAAAGTAAGCTGATGCGTGGCAAGAACCGGAACGGAGAATTCCAAAAACCGTTCTCTCCGTTGAAGTGGGGAGATGCATTTACCGAGGGAAACAGTTGGCATTATTCCTGGTCGGTTTTTCATGACCCGCAGGGGCTGATAAACCTGATGGGAGGTAAAGAAATGTTTGTCACGATGCTTGACTCGGTGTTTGCCGTTCCTCCTGTTTTCGATGACAGCTATTACGGGCAGGTGATTCACGAAATACGTGAGATGACGGTAATGAACATGGGGAACTATGCACATGGCAACCAACCCATTCAACACATGATTTACCTTTACGACTATGCCGGACAACCCTGGAAAGCGCAATATTGGTTGCGTGAAGTGATGAATCGTATGTATACTTCGGCTCCCGACGGATATTGCGGAGACGAGGACAATGGCCAGACTTCGGCTTGGTATGTGTTCTCGGCATTGGGCTTTTATCCGGTATGCCCCGGAACGGATGAATATGTTCTCGGTGCACCGCTTTTCCGCAAGGCAACCCTTCACTTTGAAAACGGCAACGACTGGGTACTCTCTGCTCCCGAAAATAGTGAAGTAAACCGTTATATCGACCAAATGCTGGTCAACGGCCGGGTCTATACGGCAAACTTTCTCAAGCATGGTGAGATGTTGAAGGGCGGTAAGGCAGAGTTTCGTATGTCTGCCCACCCCAACTTGCAGCGCGGAATACAGGAGGTGGATTTGCCTTATTCTTTTTCAATAGATGGAGTGTGACAGATATATGATGGAAAGTGTTAGTCGTCATCATCGTCATCATCCCAATCGTCATCGTCACGATCATGCCATTTGGGATGTTTATGGCGTTTATGCTTTTTATAGTGTTTGTGATGATGTTTATTGTGATGATCGCAATAAGAACAATAATGTTCATGCCAACAGTTGCTATGATAATGAATCCTGTCATAGAACGGGTTATAATATGTTGAACCGGGTTTGATACCTATTTCTACCAGAATACGATTCCAGCCATATCGGTGATAACGTTTATAGTAATCACATACATCCCGCATGTGCTTGCCGGAAGTTCTGGCTATTTCAAGAGCCAAGCCAACATTTCCCCAATCGCTTCCACATCGCCTATAATAGTCATCCAATGAACGGTTGGACACATTATATTCTACACATAAACGCTTCCGGTAATCAGATAACTCTACAGAAGCATATTTATTTGCTCTGCCTATAAACAGCGACAACCTATCTTGTGCGAACATGGAACAAGATATGGCAATGAATAATAACAGAATTTGAAATCGTCTCATAATGTTATAAAATTATTCGTTGAGTAAAATCATTAGAGCCACAAATATAGATATTAAATATACAACAAGCAATCTTTTCTTGGAACTTCAGCGTAAGATTTAATTATTGCTTGATAGAAGCTTTTAATTATCAGTAGGATACGAAATATTTTGTGTCTTGAGGTATGGCGTTTTGAATAATGGGTATGGTTTTTATTGATTATATATGGTATCTTTGCAATTTCAAAATGTTCGGTTATTTAAGGATATAAAAGAATATATCAGACAAATTATTGAGACAAGACAATATGCGCAGTTGGAATGTGTTTACACATTTATAATTCGACAGAGATAAGTTGATTGATTTTTATTTGTAAAACGAAGAAAAATATGAATTGGTTGTTATTGAGTGCAGCTCCGGGCAGTAAGCTTGAGCAAGCGTTGGAAAAGTTGGTAGATTTTGGAATGGATGCAGGTAAGGATATATTTGTTGCCATTCTGATATATTCCATTGGTCGTTTTATCATCAGGCAGATAAGTATATTAATTGCCAAAGTTCTTGAAAAAAGGAAGATAGAGGTTAGTGTGCAGACTTTTTTGAAGAGTCTGGTGAAAATTTTACTGAATATGGTACTTGCTTTTGCCATAATTAGCAAGTTGGGAGTTGAAACTACCAGTTTTGCTGCACTTTTGGCATCAGCCGGTGTAGCTGTAGGTATGGCGCTTTCCGGCAATCTTTCTAATTTTGCAGGTGGTTTGATTATACTTGTTTTTAAACCGTTCAAAGTGGGCGATTATATAGATGGTCCCGGAGTGAGCGGTACCATAAAGGAAATACAGATTTTTCACACCATACTTTCTACTCTTGACAATCGAATGATATATGTTCCCAATGGAATGCTTAGCGGAAACGCTGTGACTAATTATAGTAAACAGGAAATGCGTCGTGTTGAATGGGTATTTGGGGTAGAATATGGAGAAGATGTGAAAAGGGTCAGAGCTGTATTGCAACGTATTATCAATGCGGATAGCCGTATTTTGGATACTCCCGCTCCCATAATCGTTTTGGGGTCGTTAAGTGCAAGCAGTGTGGATATTACCGTTCGTGTCTGGGTAAAAAGTGCTGATTATTGGAGTGTTTTGTATGATATCAATGAAATTGTTTATACGACATTTAATGAAGAAGGCATCGGGTTCCCTTTCCCACAACTCACTGTACATCAGGCAAAAGATTAATAAGGTATAAATTTAACTTCTTAAATAAGTGATAATGAAAAAACTAATTTGTTTATTTACTATTTTGGCATTTCTTGGAGTAGCCAACAGTATGGCTCAAGGATTGCATTTTGGTTTAAAAGCCGGTGTGCTTGGTAATAAAGCAAATGTCAGCGGTATGCGTAATCAGTTTAAGGAAGAGAGTTTGACCGGATTCCAAGTAGGACCTATGTTGCAATATCAAACAGGGTTTCATGGCATTGCTTTGGATTTTTCTTTGTTGTATGTACAACGCGGAGTGAAGCTTACCAATACTTCTAATGGGCGTAGCACTGATATCAGAACACAAAGTATTGATATTCCTATAGAGCTGAAATGGGAAATGGGGATATCAGATGATTTTGATTTATTTTTGGGAGCAGGTCCTTCTTTCTCTTTTTTGGTGGATGAGGATAATTGGGGACGTAAACTGGCTCATATTGCTGTAGATGCGATAGATAAGGATCTTTCATCTATGGGGTGGCGCTCTACTGAAGTTGGATTGAACTTGGGAGGCGGTGTGAAGATTGTGAAGCATCTGATGGTAAGCTGTTACTATAATATAGGATTGACTCAGTCTGCCAAACATAATATAGGAGGTAATAAGCATGACGTCATAGACCAGATATTTGATGGTGATGTATTTGAAAGTAAAAATAGGTACTGGCAGTTATCACTTGCTTATGTATTTTAATTTAGGCAAGTATAAACGATAGCGGTTTGGTATGTTTCTTATGGGAGTGTATCAAAAACTCAACCGGTCTATCCCAGCTTCCGTTAAGGAGGAGCTTGAGACAGCCTACACTGCCAGCTTTATTACGATTTGTTTTTCTGCCATTCTTATGTATTATATTGAAAGGAGTGCTCAACCCGAGGTTTTTGAAAACATTGGCGACGGGATTTGGTGGGCTATCATTACATTTGCAACGGTAGGGTATGGCGATATTTATCCAATTACGCCTTTGGGAAAATTATTGGGGTGCATCATTTGTTTGGTGGGAGTAGCAATGGTGGCTATTCCGACCGGTATCATCAGTTCTTCTTTTATCAATATCGTACAAAAAAAAGAGAAGAAACAAGGAGAGGACTGCAATAACGAAAGTGATAAGCAGTAAATTACTGTGATACAGTGGTATACGTGGTTAAAGTTTGTTTGTGGCGACAACGAACTTATTTCTTGTTTTTGGCAGAATAGAAGAAGGCAGTACACTTCGAGAAAAGGTCATGGCTTTTTTGAGAAAATTTTAAGTTCATCGTTGAACTAATTGGAACTTTCCGGCAAGCATTGGGTATTTCGCATTAAGACTATTTTATGTTTGTTAGTAATTGACAGTCAGAATAAAAAGAAATCCCATTTAATGCTTAATTGCTTCATAATGTGGAAAGTATATTTGGAAGAATAAGAAGAAAAAAAGTGCATCTCTTAGTAAGAGATACACTTTTCGCTGCAAATTTACAC
>ENA-OPCM01001079-OPCM01001079.1-human-gut-metagenome-genome-assembly--contig:-NODE-1079-length-18821-cov-2.044922_pt1 | contig 18821 bp, 14 predicted proteins | sample MGYA00241252_ERZ501484 | MGnify/ENA primary metagenome ERZ501484 (study PRJEB25962, sample SAMEA2042583) | human gut metagenome | biome: human gut; feature: human-associated habitat; material: faeces...
ACGGATCGCTATTGAGAGTAATTTTCTTGATTTCAGCCTCACCATTTTTAAAAGTCAGGCTGTTGGCATCGCTGTCATAGTCAACACCAAAGTTCGCCAGTCCGTCCATGCCGTTGACCTTGTCGGACAGCGCATTCAGCTCGGTTTTCTTGGCATAGTTTGCATCCAAATCACTCTGAATTTCTTTCTTGATACCGGACGCAGCAGCAGAAATTTTATTGTCAACATCGGCTACGGCTTGCTGTGCCCGCTGAGCACTCTGCGCCGCTGCATTGGCCTGGGCCGCAGCACTGGCAACCTTTTCGTCCATCAACGACACAAAGCTCTGATACCAATCACCGCTTGGCTCGATCATACCGTTGCCGGTCAGCGCCTTCAAAATATTCAGTTTTCCGTTCGGACGACTTTTCCACACATAGCTCTGTCCTTTTTCGTTGGAGCCTGTGGCCGTGATCTCAAAATCAACTTCGCCGTCCACCGATGTGACATTCTCGTCGATCAACCAGCCAAACCGAATTGTATCGCTGTTATAGGTCACATTGACAGGGGTCGCGTAGTTCTCATCCCCGTCCTTATTCACAAAATGCACCTGCAGCATCATGTCCAGCAGGTCTACACCATCGTAGTAGCGCGGCATCTGGAACGGAATGAACTGACTGTTCTTCTCTTGCGTAATATTGATCTGGCTTTCATCCAGCTTGATGTTTTTCAGCTCGTCAATGCTGGAATATTTGTCGTCCCTGTAGCTCGAATACCAGGTATATTTCCCGCTGATGGCATAATCGTCGGAGGCAGAATCCGCCATCACAGCGAAAGCCTCATCATCATCTGCCGCCATCGACATGATCATAGGCTCGGCGCTCTGCACTGCCGTCTGTGCCATAAATTTTTTCTTCGATTCTTCAAAAGAAAGTGCCAATAGTTCCACCTCCTGTAACTTTTTAATAATAGACTAAAACAAACTGTATGCCGTAACTATCTCCGACTGAAAGCTGCGCCCCATATGTGTTTCCATTGGCCCAAGCGGACTGCGTGCTGTTTACTCCGACACCGGGGGAACCAGCTGACGCCAGGCCAACCAGTGTTCCGCCTGTAAACGTAAAGTTATTCACGCCTGGATTACAGGTCTTTACAATAGTTGTTCTTTTCAAAAGTCCGCTTACACTTCCGGCACGTACAGTACCGCCACCGGTATGGTATCCGCCCGGAACCTGAACTGTTTGCCCAGGGTCAATAGTAGATGACCACGCTCCATTGTTCGGCATTGACCCTGTTTTAATAATCTTATCCCCTGCATAAAACTTTTTCCCGCTCAGCACATTTTCTGTACCGGCATCGGCCAGCGCTAACTTGCTATTTACAAGGCCAGTTGCAGGCCCCATCAAACTGTCAGCCATACTTATCTAGCCTCCCAAAATACATCTACATCACATGTCGGTTTTTCCCAGCACTTAATTGTCACTGCCCCTTCTCCAGGCGTACACTTGCCTGCTGCAAAAAATCCAAGGGCTTCCTGCTTTGCTTCGTTTTTTGCCCTGTCATCTGTCTGTGTGGACTGCGGAATGCCAAGCATGGCTGTCGCTTTAATCGGCGCACCGCCGCCTACTGGCGTCACGTTTTGCGTCTGTATAAAATAGCCCCTTATGCTTACCCATCCGCCCATGGTAAAGATCCCCGTGTATAACTGCGGGCCAACCTTGCGCACATTACCACTGCCATCGCCGATATATAATGTACCCGCACTATCAACGGCTGGCTCTCCATATTTCAGCGTTTTCGGTACTTTTGGCGTATCTTCACAAGCGTTCATGCCGCCCTGTCTTTTCAATCTGATTCCCATAAGTTCCTCCTATCAATAAGCGCCGCCGTCAATCGTTTCCTTATCATCAATCATTTGACCAAGGTACACACCTACCTGATACTTAAAAAAGATCTGTGTGGCCAAAATCATGTCACGCAGCTTGTTAAACTTATCTGCGTCATAAACAGAAAGACGCAAATCACTGTTCTCGGTTTTCCCAAGATAGTCATTTGCGTCTGTAATATTGTTTGCATTGATGTATTCGTAGTATTTATCTGCCTTCTTTTTGGTCGTAATCGTCAAGTCCTGCATTTTGTCGATATTGTCAACCGCGTTCGGAAATACCGTATCAAGGTCTTCCAGCATCTGTTTATAGTCCATATATTATCACCCCGTAACAGTTTCTGTGGGCACCAAAACGACTGTGTTTGGGTAGTACGGGTAAAACCTCGCCATCTTCACAGTCATTGTGCCGCTGCCAAGTTCGTAATTGATCGAGCTTATCATATATTGCTGCGGCTTTTTTTCGCTTGCCAAATGTGCTGTATAGCTTACCTTCTGGTTCACATCCAGCCATGGTATCAGCAGACATTCCACACTGATACTGTCTGTCAGCCGCGCTCCAAGATACAGCTCATATTCCGCACGTTGCAAAGCAAGCTCATCTGTGTAGATTTTCTCATAGTCGCCACTGTTGCAAACCTTGATTCGTTCTCCGATCTTATCGATTGTAAACGGGCTTTCAGGGTTTACCACATAACCAATATTGTCACAAGCAAACGCAGCCTTGTCCTTAGCCGCTTGCTCTGCATTTGGCAGCTCCTTTACAAGCCGCGCCATGGCATGTACCTGCGTTTGGCCAATAAAAATAAACTTAAATTTCTTTTCGCCCTCGCCATACTCTTGCTTATACTGCACAACATAGTATTTGCCTTTTTCCATCGTTCCTGCAGCTATACTCATGTCCTCGCCTGTATCATTCAATGCGGAGCGGTATAACGGATATGGCCCATATGTTTTTTCGGATTTTGTACCGGTGTTCGGGTCTGTCTCTGTGTTTATAATTCGCACCTGGCACCCATCAGGATTGGTCTCCGGTGCCAAAAAACTGAACTTCTTGCTGCTGGTTATGCTGGCTCCCGTTACTCGCACGGTATATATGCCATTTTCATAGCTACTGCTATCAGAATAGTAATTGCTTTTTGTGGTCTCTCCCCACACTTCAATGACATTGCGAACCTCGCTGAAGCTGTTTGATAAACTCTCGCTGATCACACAGCGGTCAAAAATCGTGTTGTCTAATATAACAGGCTCGCCATTGTCCATTGGTACACGCTGGCACACAAAAGTGTCCTCGTCAAAAAACATCTCATAGCTATAGTACAAATCGCGCAGTTCTTTCAGGATGTCCCATACAGTTGACCCTGTGTCCCAACTCATGTCGTAAGGCACAACGGCGTTCTGATACCCTATTCTGTAACTACTGCATTGTCCCAACTGCGTTACGGTTTTTACTATAGCATCGCGGATTTCACTGTCTTTTGGTATTTTGGTTTCACTGCCGATCAATGTTCCATTCAGTGTGCCATTTAATGTGCTGACAAGATCCAGACAACTCACCTTTAACAGCTTTGTTGTCGCGTCATAAGTAAACGAATTGTCATTAAAGCTATACACGCCCTTTGGATACCACACAGTCTCCCCAGTTCTTTGATTTAAAAATCCAATAAACACACGCACATGCTTATCTATCCACACGCGAGCTGTCTCTGCCGTGATATAGCTGTCATCTTTTACAAGAATCGTTGCATCAAATGTGTTTCGTATGTCGCTGCCGCTGTCGGTGGAAATACTGCCATCAATAAAAACACCCTGTATTTCATCAATGACCATGAATTTCGTATTCAGCAGCTGGATCTTCGTGTAAATGGTTTTTGTTCTCTGCCGTAAAAGGTCGATGTCCTGCTGTTGTACTTCATACATAGGTCATCCCTCCACATTGCAGTCTATAAAGTTGTTGTAATACAAGTCCCCTGCGTTTTCCGGGTCCCCAATTTCTACCCAGCTAAAGCTGTGATGCACATACCCCTCAATATCGTCATTGTTTTCGGAAATCCCGTCTGTTGTGCATATCATCCAGATGCGTCCATCTGTCAGCTTCATGATTTTTGGCTTACCGTCATTCAGGAACGCCTTGATCTCTTCACGATATTCGTAAGCTTTTTCAGCTGTATATTCTCCTGTGCTATCCTTTGGTAAAAACATCATCGTAAACTGACCGCTCTCGTAATCCGAATTGCCATTGTTGATAACGACGGGGTATTTATTGCTCAGCGTTGTTACAACATTTGTCTGTTTGTTTCTAGTAATCGTACCCTTGCTGATTTCCAAATCTGTGCTGTACCCCTTGTCCTTTTCAAACAAAAAGCATCCGACAAATCGCGGAGTAATGCCATTTTTGTTTACATAGCCCTCTTTGTTATCCACAACAGGGACAAGCGCGTATTCATAGCCAACACCATTTGCCGCATAACGGTCATATCGTTCAAACTCCAAGTCATGCGGCTCCTTAATAGGTACATCAAACAGTGTAACCCAGTTATAGCCACCGGCTCTGCGGCGCTTAATACGTATCGAGCTGATCTGTTGTATCATGTAGCTGATATTGCCGCCGCGTAAATTTCCGTCAAAGGTGGCGTTCATGATCGTATCGTAGTCCCAACTCGGGAAGTCATCCGGCTGGTCCTCAATACTGCGTGTTACATAAAGCTGGTCAAATGCGCCATTTCCAATTACAAGCGTATCAGCGTCATCTACAATTACATGTGTCAAATCTGCGGTATACTTGTAACCGGCAATGCCAGTACCACAAAAAAACATAGCACTCCCTCCTTACAAGTTTTGCGCCTCAATTACTGCAGCAATATTTCTCTTATCGACCTTGATCTCGCAGACCTCTCCGATTCTTCGCAGCTGGATCAGGTATTCTTCGCCATCTGTTAAAACCGGCATGGCAGTGCTGTGGATTGTGTAAACAAGGCTGTGGCTTTCGCTTTCGCATCGCACATCAATATACCCGATTTTCACACCCATAATATCGTTAGTCGCAATACATACTTTATTTGTAATGGCAGCCGACCCCATTATGGAATTTGTCGCTGCCCATCCCTCGCGATATGTAAGGAAAAGAGTATTGTTTGACTTATCTATCAGCTCCATGATTTTCTCGCCTGCCACAAACCCATATCCAAGCAACTTAATGGTAAAATTGCCCTGTACAGTAAATCCATCATCAAACAGCACCCTCTGGCCTGGCTTGCGCAAATCGACCATGTGGTTGTCATGGATATATTCTGGGTTTCCGCCGCCGTCAAGCCGCCCTGTCACAGTACGGATATTGCAGCTTACACGCACCGTTCCGTCATGGTTGTCACTAAGGTCAACATAAGTCCAGTAATTCGGTGTGATGAATTTCACACTAAACGGCACAAAGCCAGTGTCTGCCGTCATGCCATTCAACGTATCGCCAACAGCCCGCAGGTAATACTGTGTTCCGTCCTCTAAGTTCTTCAGCGTGTACTCCAACAGATCGACGCCGTATCGTGTTTCACTTTTGCGCACCAATACATGGTTAGCGTTGTATAACCCAACGGTATACGTATTCAGCGGTTCGTGCTCTGCCTGACTATAGCTAAGTTTCACGGTCAATTCGCTACTTTGTACAATCTGCCCCGTTGCTATATTACTAAAACCAAACCGCGGTGTCGTAAAGCATCGAAAGCTCTTCTGGCTCGACCAACTGCTCGGCTCATCCGCCTTGTTAAACACCCGTAGCTTGCAGTAATAGTATTTACCGTTCTGCAGCTCACCACCGTTGATCGTGTGGTAGGTACGCATCCATTCCGTTTTCTGGCTGTATACCTGACTGCCTGTTTCATTGTCATAGATGACCAGCTCGTTTGCAAAGACCTGTTCACCCTCATAAGCAAAGTTGATGTTTGCGCCAACAGCGGCGTCAAACGATGGGATAATATAAAGCACCGGCTGTGCCACTCTCATCACTCCCCTTTTTAACAAAATAAAAAGCCGCCCAGCAGTCAAAACGACCACTGAGCGGTGTAGATTGAATTCAATCGTTATTTAATTCTTCTATATACATTCCAAGAAAAATATCCCAGACCATACAGTCGATGGATTGTTAAGCGATGTTTCTGCGCATTTTTACTCCGTCGATTCGATGTAAATGTCCTTCCAGTTGTTCTGCGGCACCTTCACACGGACAACCGTTCCCACTGCCAAGCCTTGTTTATACGGCAATGTGTATGTGCCGCCAAAAGCAGCAACCGTGTACAGCCCACCGCCATTCACAGCCGTCACCTGCCCGATAGAAGTCCGGTCATAGCTTGCACGGTTGATAAGCTGCTGACATCCTCTGCGGATCTGTGCAGCCAGTTCTCTCAGTGCATCAATATCTTGCTTGTTCAGCGTGGCCACCTCCCTTATATTTTGCATTCTACTTTGTATTACCCACCACTCACCCGCAAACGGCACAAATGCACCGTCCGCACTCCACTATAAATAAAACCTTAAAAATTATCTCTTGCTAAATTCCTGTGCAAAAATTCCGCTTACACGGTCATGGATCACACGGCCAAAGCTCTCTACATCATTGACACCATACATCTGGATGTCACCAACACTCACAGTCACACCGTTACCAGTATTCGGCTGGGTGATCTCCACACTCTTGATGCTACGCTGTGGCATATGTGCGGCAATAAAGCTCTCCGGGTCAAGACCAAACTTCCAGATATTCGCACTCGCGTCAGCCGGTATCACAGAGGTTCCCTTTTCAATCAAGCTGTAATTCCCAGCACTAGGCTTGCGCATCTTGATCTCGGGGCCTTTCTCGTCAGTGATGGCAATGTGCGTGGTTGGCGAGTTCAGAACACCAGTGGCATGTTGCAGAGGGTCAAAGTTCGGTTTGCCCCACTGAATTTTATTGCCATGACTTGTAGCAGTGCCCATAGGCATTAGCGTATTAAAGTCAGCCTTACCGATGGCTTCAATCATCTTCTGCTGAGCCTGAGTTACAGACTCAATTTTTGTACGAAGAGAATCATAGCTTGCACCCATTTCAACACATGCCATCTGGACGGTTGTCATCATGGCCGCATGAGTAATATCGGTACTCTCTGCCGCATACTGCTCCTGCGTGGCAATGTTAGCAAGGTGGTTAATAATATCATCGCTGCTTACGCCATACTGGTTTGCCAAGTCTACCAGACTCGTAATCTGAGACTGTCTTTGCCAGTAAGTTAAATCCGTGTTCTCCGCAACTGCTTCAAAATTGGAATTAAGAATTTCTGCGATTGTATCGTAGGATGCCTGATTCTGATCCGCAAATTCAAGCAGATTTTCAAGTTGCTGTTGATAAGACTCATTGGTCATATCTCCGCTCTCAATAAGAGTATCATTATAACCTTGAATCAATTTATCAATAGTATCATATCCGCCGGAATAGCTGTTGACAATATTGTCCATGGCCTGTGTGAGTTCAGCACGCTGTTCAGCTGTAAGATCAGTACACTGTGAAAGTGTGGTCATGTACTCACTCAAAACATCACGCATCAGCGCTTGCTTGTCTGCCGTTGTTTGCTGTACTGTGCCAAGCTCATCTACAGCGTTAAAATGCGCTTTCGTGCCCTCGGTCAAATTAGCAATAGTATCAACCAATCCACGCTGTTTTTCGCTTAGGTCGTCTGTATCTTTGCCAAGTCCAGAATATACCTCACGAAGTTCCTCTAGCTTGTCAAGCAGATCTTGTGTATCTTGGCTTAAATCGGAATCAGCTTCAACATCTGCACCAGTATCAGCGCCAAAACTTGCACTGGAATCGCTTCCACCAGAACCGCCGCCACTACTCGCAGTATCCTTCGCATTACTGATAACCTCCTCCAGCTTTTCGATGGACTCTGTGATGGAATCGATCTGGTCAGTAACGCCGCCAATTTCCTTCATGTTGGCAAGTACATCGTCCTTATAGCCAACAAGGTCGCCAGCCATACCGTCAAGAGTCATGTCGTTGAAGTGTGCCGCAGCCGCAAGCCCAAGCTGATAATCCTCCCAGCTTGTACCAATCAGGCTGATAACCTCGTTCCACTTCTCCTTCATGTCATCAAGGTCGGCAATCTGTGCCTCGATGGATTTGTCATAAGCGTCTTTCAGCTCATTGATCTTATCGATCTCATCATCAACAGCCTGCAGGATATCCTCGTTGCGCCAATCGCGCTGCTGCTCGTCAAGGTTGGTCTGCGCCTCGTTCACAGCCTCCTGGTCTGCTGCCCAGATAAAGCCCTGATTCTTATTGTAGATGCGAACCGTCCGGTTGGCTTTCGCCTTCTCCAATGCGTCCTTGAGTTCTGCTAACTTAATAGCACGATCCTCCTCGTCATTGGCCTTCTGCAGTGCTGTCTTTTTCTTGTTCAGCGCCTCGATTTCAGCCTCAAACGCCTTGTCTTGTGCCTCTTTCTCCTTGTTCAGTGCCTTTTCGCGTTTTTCAATCTCATCAATGGCAGCCTGACCATAGATTTTCAGTTTGTTGGACTCTTTCTCAAGGGCAGTTTCCTGCTTTTCCAGCGCGGTTTTCTGCTTCTCAAGGGCCTTTTTGTTCTCTTCAAGGGCCTTGGAGTTATCCTTAGTCGCCTTAGTGCTGGCGGTGGTAGCTTTGTAGGTGCTCTTCACCAGCGGATTCTTGCCGGGCATATAGTTGTTTCCAGCTGTGCCAACAAACGAACCAACGCCCGGGCTTCCTGCATCCATAGCGTTGCCGCTTACAAGCGCATCGCCATATCCACCAACAAAACCGTTGTTCAACAGCTTCTGCGTTTTCTCGTGGTTGAACACGATTGCACCATGCGGCAGGTTTACGAACTCAGCGCCGTTATCGCCAACAGTGTACCATTTGCCGGTGTGCGGGTTCACGACAAGCTCATTGCCGATTTCGCCAACCAGCGTCTTGCCGCCAGAGGCATTCGGAGTGCCAGCAGCACTATTGTGCGTATCGCTGGATTTACTACCGCTTCTCTTGCCAAAAACAGAAAGTCCATTGCTGACCGCGGAAATAATCGTGCCCTTTACACCAAAATTCAATGTAATAGGCACTTCCCGCTTCAAGCTGTCAATAGCCTTGCTGACAGTAGAAATCTTGGTTTGACAGGTCGATGTATCCAGCGTAACGGGGACATTGCTCAGCGTTTTCGTGAATTGTTCTGCCTTTTGATTCTGGACATCAATCTCGCTCTGCGCTTGTGTTGTATCAACCGTGCAGCCAATATTAGAAAGCATCTGGGTGGTTTCTTCCGCATCATGTTGGAGACCATCAATTTCGCCAGCCGCGTATTTCACAGCGAAAGAGTTGATTTCCAGCGGTGTAGGCTCACCGAGCTTTTCTTTTTGCTGTGTAAGCTGTGTTACCTTGTCTTGTGCATTTTGCAGTTCTGTGGTAAGACCTTGCAAATCACTATAATTTTTGCCGGATTGCACCGCCTCATTATAGTTCTTTTGGGCCTCTGTTAGCTTGTCCTGTGCCTCTTTCAGGTCGTACATGTTCTGAACACGACCCATAGCATACAATGCTTCCGTCTGGCTTTCCGTCAAAACACCATTCGCCTTTGTAGCCTCATCGACAATATCTTCAATGCTCTGGTTGATCTGGCTGGCATCTGCGTTGGAGAAAGTCTCTTTCAGCTTTTCCTGCAGGTCGGTCAACTGCTCATTCAGTGCCTGCCAGACAGGACTGTTCTCAGCGTCATCTCCCAAGGCATCCATCTGGTCTTGTATATCGTCGATCTGCATACGCAGGTTGTCAACCGGGTTGCCCAGCAGGCTGCCCCAGTCAAATTCCCAGCCGTATTCCTGCAGCTCACCCCAAATACTCTGCACATCCTCCATCGAAAGGTGGAGCGCGTCCGCAAAGTCCTTTGTGGTTTTATTGGCCGCAATCGTAATCTGGTCCTTTGCATCCTTGCTCATAAGACCAGCCTTGATCGAGTCTTTCAGGAAGTTGTTCAGCCCGCTTGCATCAGCACTGCCATCACTGGCCTGCTTAAAGTAGCGGTTCAGGCGCTTCACATACTTAGCAATGTCACCCTGATAATCATCGGGAATCGTCAGCTCGACAGCAGCCTTAAACTTTTCAGTACCAATTTTGCCGTTTTTCAAGCCCTCCGCAATCGCCTGTTTTGCCTTGATGATGCTATCGTACATATCCCCGGCTTCACTGGCGTTCTGCGCATTGACCCAATCCTGATACGCTCCGCTGTTTTGCACAAGCAGGCTGTACTGCATCTGCAGGTTTCGGCAATTTTCGCGCAGCTGTTTACTCTGGGCTTCCAGCTCGGCACGTGCCTTTTCAACCTGCTCTGCATTCTCGCCTTCCAGTTCACCATTCTGCTGCACCGCAGTGTTCAGTGCTTCCAGATCAGCCTTGACCTGGCTGTACTTCATCTGGTTCTGGCTGTAAGCAAGTTTGATATTAGCCTCAGCCTCGTCGATCTTGGCCTGTGTGATTTTCTTAGCCATGTCAGTGTTCAGCTTCACATAACCATTCTCAAAATCAAGCGCAGCAGCATATTCGCCCTGCTCTTTGATCAGCTCGGAATAACTGTCACTGGAAACACCTGCCGTTGTGCTTTGGCTCTGCATCGCCGCCGTCACAAGGCTGATCGCTTTTGTCGCATTGGTCGCTGCAGAAAGCGCACTGGTGGTGAACTCGTTGGTGTACTTGATGCTCTCGCCGGTGACAAGTCCCGCCTTGACCAAAATGTCGATCAGGTCGCTCATGGAAATGCCAAGAGAGTCCGCAGCCGACTTCATGTTGTCGTAAGCCTGTACCTGTTCTTTGGTGTAAGCAGTAATTTCCGTACCGGCATTCTCCAAGCTGCCAATATCAACCAAATCAAGATCGTCCAGTCCGTTAAGACTCTGCACGCTGGACTTGATCGTATCAATGGTGTTTTTCGCATCTTCTTCGGTGATGTCAAGGTATTCGGTCAGCGCAGCTGAGCCGTCCTTAATGGCAGCATTTAAGCCGATTTGCGCAGCCTTGAGCTTGATGGACTCCTCCAGCTGGTCGGCCTGTGCCTGCATGTATTGTTTAATATAAGCATTGTTAGCATCAGAAAGATCAGTATGATAATCGTTTTCACTTTGATTAAATGCAGCACTCCGTATTGCACCAATGGCGTTTTTACCATCTTCTACAGCTTTTTTAATTGCAGTATCATCATCTTTTGCAACAGCTTCGTTGTAGTCCTTCTGTGCCTGCGCCAAATTCTCATACAGTTCATTGTATGCAGCAGTTGTTTGGATCTGATACTTAGCTGCCTGCTGCGCAAGCTCCTCATTGGCAGATGTTATTTCCTGAATGTTCTGTAACCACGCCTTGCCCTGTTCAGTAATTGAATCCTTAATATTTTGGCTTAGAGTTTTGTCGTTTTGAACATCTGTTAAGAAATCGTTATATGCCTTTTCTGCTCCAGAAGCGTCACCTTGGAAAGCGATATCAATAGAGAATTTCTCACCATTGCTGTTTTTATATGTGTTTTGTTTAAAACCATTCGCGGCAGCATACTTTTTGAGTATTTGCAGGTCACTAGCGGTAAGATTGTTTACGCTGGACCCGTATGTGTCAAAACGAGACATGTTACGCTGTGCAGTCTCAATGGCACGCTTATTGTTTTCACTATCCTTATCAGTCTCGGTCAAGAATGCGTTCGCCTTTTTCTTAGCCGCTTCATCCAACAACCCGATTTGTTTTTCAAGACCTCCATTGACAAGGTCGATGCCCTTTAACTCATCGCCATATTTTCCTGACAACTCGTCCTGTACACCGATCAGCTTTTTCCGTGTCTCGTATGCCTCGTTTTTGGTCAAGTTTCCGTCATCAAGGGCTTCTCTGAGTTCTTTGATCTGGTCAATGTAGCTTTGCGTATCCTGTATACGTTCATTCACAGCAGTGGCCGAGTCAAGCGCCGCTTCACGGTAGCGCTTTTCTGCCGTTGCAGCATTATAGATCGCTTTAACCACGGCGTTAAGCGCAGCAGACACAGCTAAGGTTACTCCCATAGAAAGCAAACTTGCGCCAATACCCTTTAACCCGCCAATGACAGTGTTAGAAATTTTTGCAAGCCGCTGCTGAGATTCTGCAAATGCCGTAGTTGAGAGTGCTGCCGAATCTGTTTGCTGGACATAAACTTTAGCTTGGGCAGAAGCATTTGCCATGATTTTGTCAAACTGTTGTAATGCTTTTTGCGGCCCCTTATCAGCAACTTTATCCATATACTTTTGGATTGCGGCTAAATCAACTTGCAGTTGTGCGTTTGTTTCGGTACTGCCCTGTGTTATTAGTTTGAATATGGCGTTTATATCAGTTTTTGCACGACCAAGATTAGTAGACAATCCGTCTGTAGTGAAATCAATCTTCTGCGCTCCTAAATCTTTCAAGGCTTTATTGATTTCATTTATTGTATTGCCTGCAATAGTTAATCTCGTTTTTCCGAACTGCTCACTATCTCCAGTTGTTCCGAAAAGTGTTAATATCTTTTGTTGATATCCCATTATAGTGTGATATAATAGGATACAAGGTTATGTATCGAAAACAACAATGGAGGCTAACATTATGAGTAGCGAAATTGACTATGTGTGTCCAATATGCGGTGAATGGTCTGATACAACGGATAGATTCCCTGTTTGTGAATTTTGTGGCAACGAAGATGTAATCATTGTCTCTCGTGATGAAATCAGCGAAATCCAAAATGACATCAGAAAATTACCCGAGCCAGCGCGGCGCAAATATCTTACAGAGGACGCAAATAGTGATATTGAGCGTATGGGCATCATGACAACCGAATACATTCGCCAAAAATATGTATTTAACGACCCACGCTTCAGCAAGTCAAAATTCAACGAGCGTGAACGCAAGGAAGAAAAGGACTACCAGGAATTCAAGGAACAAAGCAAGCGCGATGTCGCCGCCTACTACGGTCACCCGACCATCACCTGTCCTACTTGTGGTAGCACAAACACAGAAAAGATCTCCGCACTGTCTAAAGGTGTAAGCGTAGGACTATTTGGAATCTTCAGCCAGAAAGTAAAACACCAGTTCAAATGCAACTCCTGCGGGTACGAATGGTGAAACAGAAAAAGCCGCCATGTTCTTACACATAGCGGCTCATTATCAGTGCCTAAAAATAATATCATTATACTTGGAATTGTTTTTATATCCAATTTCAAATCGTGCTACATTTTCCACCGGGACACACATAAGAGTTGCAGTATTTGGGTGTTTCATGGACTCTATCATTACATCATCATATGCTTTATCTGTCGTAACATGGTTCCTCAGCGTTATATAATCGTCGTCGGCGCTTTGTATAATTCCAGACACAACTTTACCATTTGACAAATACAATATCACAAGAGTATCTTTTTTGAAATCTATGTGCATCTTCCAAAAATTGTCTGCTGGATCTATATTCAATTCGTCTGCACAAACTTTGCGAAACCACATACTATTCTTTACCACATAATATAAGAACCCAACGATAGCGGCAAAAATGATATAGGCAATAAAGATAGGAATATCTGATTTAAAATAATTTGAAACCATTCCGTTTACCCAGTCAACAGCAAATTTTATAACTGTGCCAATTATGGCTCCTGCAACGGTATATGTCTGTAATGGGTAGCGTTTCATAGCTAACGTATCATACACATATATGCATACAACACCTGGCAAAAATATATTTAAAATTTCTTCTATCGTCATTTATTATTATTGTTACCTCCGTTTTCTCCAGGTATCTTTTCCATAGATTTAAGGATGCTTTTTAAAATGTCATTTCCCGGGTTGGAGCTATCATCGTCAGCGCCCTTCCCTCTACGATAAGTAGAAAATTCCCAATCGCGTTTAACATTCTTTTCGTCTGACATGATACAACAACCTCCAAAATTTTATTCGGTAGTTCCATCATATCACAAGCATTCGACGAATACAATCATTTTTCTCATCATTGGCGGCGGGCGAGAACGCGCCTATAATTTTTATAACCTTCTCGTGGCTTTCCCACGATGTTCTGACTGTCTTTCCTCCCATCCGGCCTAAGCCGTAGAATAGGGCTACCCATACAGTCGATGAACCAGAAACCCAGAGGTCACACCCTCCATCTGTGCAGTAAGCTGCACGGGTCTCCGGCTGCTGATTAAGCATTGTTTGCGCGACTTAGCACCGCCTGCATATAAACTGACATAAAATATTAAAAGCCCGCCGCCGTAAAGCAGTGGGCTTGTATTGTGTTCCGCAGCTGCCACACTGCGGTTATGTTTTTGTGAAATCAATGTAAATTACTTATTATCGTGAGTTTTGTGTGACCACCACAATTTGTTACGATAAAATCGCACAAACTTAAAATATCCATACCTATAACGATATCATACTTATCTGTCTTAAACGGGAACTCAACAATCTTGCCAACGGGCAAGTGAATATTATCTCCAATGGTGAGTGCAACCTCGTACATCGGACTATGATAAATGTGATTTGACATATCTCGCATATCTTTCTGTGCGATGGCACGGAGTCCCATTTCTCTTGCAAGCTTTGGAGATACAGATGTTTTATTGCATCCGGTGTCAATGAGCGCCTTTACTGTCCTTCTCTGATCATTTTTATATACTGTCACGTCAATAATCAGCTCCATGATAACACTATCATATTCATGTATAAAACGCTCCATTGTAAAATACTCCTCTGTGTTTTTTACCGGTCAGACAACAAAAATACCATATCACCGGCATCAATGTTTTGCTCTGCATGTTCAAATTCAGCTCCCCAAAAATTAGGGGTTGAATCCACTACCTTACAATGCGAAACAAGAATAATTTGATTGCAATAGTCGGCCAGCAACTCGTCAAAATGCAGCCTTACCCATATTGTATTTTTCCATGCTAAATATTTCTTTCTGATTTTCTTTATCATACCACAAAATTCCTTCCTTATCAATGTCCGTTTCTTGGCCGTGCTCGGACTTACAGCACGTTTAATATTTTATGTCAGTCTACATACTGGCGGCTTTTATCTCAGCATATCGCATCCGTGTTGTTGTTTCAGCCTTTCGGCACCATCACATGGGATTACTCCCCTGTTTTGGTCACACGGCTCTTAGCCTTTCCCAGCAATTTGGGTATTTGTACACCAAGGTTGCATCCTACGCAGCTATCCCCGTTGCGTAAGCGGGCATATTTACACCGGCCTTGGTATTTGTCATAGATGCAACCGCAGACAAAGCTGTGGCAATCGTCGGCATCGCATCTCCCGCTTTAACTAATCCGTCCGCAAAATCAAGCGCGGCCGTTCCCATATCAATAAAACCTTTAACAACTCCACTATCAAGCACATCAGACGAGAAGGACTGAAATGTGGCTTGGAAGCGTTTAAGTTTACCCTCAATACTTTCCAATACACGCTCATTTTCCTTCATTGCACTCAGTATTTTCAGGGCGTTCATAACGCGCCCCAGCATTAACATATTTTACGGCTGATCAGGCCGCTATAATGCATCTCGTACTTTCATACGATGTTAAGACTATTTCTTCACCCTCTGTATTGCAGTAGGGGCATACCTTTTCCATTTAAGGGATTTTCACCCACGCCTTTATTTGCGCCGTACTCCTGTTGCGGTTTCCCGCCAAGGGATAGTCGTTGAACCTTTCACCGATGTAGGTGACTTGGCTGCATGAACACCCATTGTTACGATACTTAGGCTTTTAACCATATACCATCCTTGCGTTATTTCTGCTTTCGCCCCATCATAATGTCGTTACCGCATTATTGTGGTGCAAGGCTTTAGGGATTACCTGCAATTAAATATGTTCTTTACGCACATTTATGTACATAGAGGCAGTTTTGTTTGCCACTAGAGTTAAGCGATGTTTGTAACACATCTTCTGCCTGAGATGCCTGCTTCAGCAATGCAGCAACACCATTTGCTCTGTTTTTGCCCGCGACCAGTTCGAGAAGACTCGCCTGGTCAACATCCGACATACGGTCATACACCTTCGCAATACCCTGAATTATGTCGTATGTACTTTTGAAAGCACCAGAATCCGTGAGGATGTCGAAGCCACCAGACCCGTCTACATTTGTAAGCGCAGCAATCTGCGCACGCAATTTAGATGTACTCGTAGCAACTCCATCAGTTTCTTCTCCCATACTGGCGAGTTCAGTGCTCGCGCCGCGCAGACGTAGAGCCAAAACTTTCAGGGTTGTGCCTGTAGTATCAGCCGATTGTAGTACACTATTCATTGCCGTACCGAGTGCAATCGTCTGGTCAAGTGTGTTACCAGCTGCCTCCATAGCTGAGGCCGATCTCTGCAAAATATTACCCAGATCTCCGCTGCTTACGGCGAAATTATTCGATACAGCGTTTAATTTATCAACCAGACCGATTGCGTCGTCAGCTTCAAGATTGAACGCTTTCATCGTGCCAACGATATTATCTGTCGCAGTGGTGAAACTATCAAGGTCATCACCGACATTGTAATAGACGGCACTTACATCCGCAAGCGTTTTTGCATCATCAAGGCTATAACCAAGTCGTGCATAGTCTGCTGTAGCATTGACAATATCGCTCACCGTGCTGCCAACAGCCTTCGCTCTATCTCCGGCCTCACTCAGGAACTTACTGTATGCTCCGCTCGTCTCATCCGTAACCTTCTTCAGCTCAGTCATGGCACTGTCAATGTCCACAACATTCTGATACACCTGACGCAGCCCCTGCTGGAACGCATTGATCACCTGATTCGCCAGCTGACTCTTGATGTTGACCTCAAACAGCTTCTTGAGCTTGACGCTCAACTTGTCCGTCTCTAACCCGGCATCTTGAATATACTTCTTTAGTTCAGACCAATCCTTAGACATCTGGCTGGAATTTTCCTGCGTGAACGCCTTGCTCTTGATCTTTTCATCGTAAGTGTTGAAGAAGTCAATAAACCGTGCATACGCCTCAGTGTTCGTAGAAATCTTACTGTTGTTATTGAAGTACCGCTGCGCAGTGTACATCGTATTCTGCATACTCTTTTCCCAAGAGTTGATATTACGAGTATTGCGCAATTCCGTGTTCAGATTGCGAACTTGGCTGGTAGCGTCACGAGCCTCAATACCAAACGCGCTAAGCAGCGAAGTAAGAGACTTGATCTTTATACTGTTCTTATCTCCAATACCTTGGAACTGTCGGAACATATCCGTAAACTGACTATAGCTGCCCTCGGTATCTATTTTCTGTAATACTTCAAGCAGACCGGTTAAGTTATCTATCTGCTCCTGAAGAATGTTGTAGGATTTAGAATCCTTTGTCGTCTTTTTCTGTTGCTCAACCAGTGATGCAATCCTGGATTTTACCTGTTCAATCTTTGTTGGCAGAGCCTCAAACGCTTTTTTAGAGATACTTTCTGCTTCAGTCAATTCCTTACGGTATGCCTGAATTGCTACACTCAAAGCAGTCAATTTTGCACGCGCATTATCTGCGCTTTCAAAGGACTGATCCTTATTGAACTTTTCTACAGCATCATTTGCCTCTTTAAAAGCATCAGAAAATTGATCAGAAACTGCCAGGCTTGCAAGATTTTCGTATCCTTTTGCACTGGCTTTTGCCTGTAGATTTTCAACGATGGCGTAATTTTCTTTAAGACTTGTAAACCGCGTGTTTAAAGATTTACCAAGATTATTAAGTCGAGTATTGACCTCAGAAAAATGGTCACGGACAAGGTCGAGCTTTGTATCAAAAACCTCGAACGCATCAGCCGCATCGCGCAGCGCAATTTGATAAGTAACAAGTGCATCAGCAGAGCCAGTTTTATCAAACTCCGCCTTAGCAGACGTAGCTTTACTCATGGCCGTAACAAGTTCTTCGTAATATTTAATTGTGTCGGCATCCTCAAATTTTGTGCCAACAACGTTCTTCTTGTAATACTCCTCAGCCCTGCTATATTTATCGCTGGTGCTCTTATACTCACGCTGCGCATTATCAGCGGTCAAGGGGTTGGCTTTCTTAACTTCTTTATCCGCTGCTTTGCTGGTCTTGTCAGCCGCAGTGTTGATTTTGGATGCAGCTTTTTCGATATTACTACCGGCATTTTCAATATCCTTGGCCGCAGTTGCTACCTTTGCGACATTGTCATTGTTTGCAGAAATTACATCACCGGTTTGCGCCTTCGCAGCGACATTGCTCTTAACAGTCTCAACCGCAGTCGTGTCAATACTGTTAAACTTCTTGATTACCTTGCTGATTTTCGTACCAGCATCAAGTAGCTTATTGATATTTTCTGCAAATGTATCCGTCGTCTTGGCAACACGATTAAACTTAGCCATTATACTTCTGATGTCAGATGCAACCTGATTCAGTTTATCCGTGTCAATAGAAGCTGTTGGCTTTGTATCCGCTTTTTGCTCATCTGCTTTTTCTGTCTTTTCTTTCTTGACAGTTTTCTTATCGGCCTTAGAAATAGAAGTCACTTTTTCTGCGGCCTCAGCATAAGCATCCGCAGTATTCTTAACAAAGTTCTTCATCTTCGTCATAGACGTTGTAATCGTCTTTGCATCAACGCCAGAAACTTTGTCTACGGAATCCTGCAACTCGTCCAGGATCTTTACATATGCTTTAAAAATACTGCTTAGAACTTTACCAGCTTTAATCAGCGCTTGCGCGTCAGTATCAATGCTGCTTGCTGACTCTACGGCCTCCTGTACAGCTGTCGTTGCCTGCTGAATGCCACTGTCAGATTTAGCCAGCGCAGTTTTACTTGCTTTTACCTGCGCAGAAATTTCCTGGATAGCTGCCTGCTGGTCTTCTGCGGTTTTCTGTGCGCTCTCAGCAGATCCGTCTCCGATAGAATTAAACTTAGCGATAATCTCCTTTATACTATCCCCAGCAGAGATAACGGCATCTACCTTGCCCGCAAA
>ENA-OPCM01001098-OPCM01001098.1-human-gut-metagenome-genome-assembly--contig:-NODE-1098-length-18642-cov-2.310593_pt1 | contig 18642 bp, 11 predicted proteins | sample MGYA00241252_ERZ501484 | MGnify/ENA primary metagenome ERZ501484 (study PRJEB25962, sample SAMEA2042583) | human gut metagenome | biome: human gut; feature: human-associated habitat; material: faeces...
AAGATGCCGGCCAGATCCTTGACCAGTTCGCGGAAGTCCACCCGGCCGTCGGCGGTGAAGTAGAACATGATCTTGGAGCGGTCAAGGGTGTACTCGGCCTCCACCAGCTTCATTTCCAGGCCGTGGCGGGCAATGCACTCCTGGCAGGTGTGGTAGGCGCGCTTCTCATCCTCGCGGTTCTGGCGCATCCGGCGCACATCTACGCTGTCGGCCATCCGGGTGATGGGCTTGAGCGCCTTGGAAACGGCGCTGTCGGCGATCTCCTTCACGCCCTGCACCACCTCGCCGCACTCCACGCCGCGGGCGGTCTCCACGATCACATACTCCCCGGCATGGATGACAGCATCACCGGGATCAAAATAATAGCTTTTGCCGTTTTCCTTGAAACGGACCGAAATGACTTTTTTCATAGTGTTCCTCGTTTTTGTATCGGATAAGCCCCTTTCAAGGGGCGCTTTTTCAGTCTGCTGTTAGTATACCATAATCAAAAGCACATTTCTATGCAAAAAGAAAAGTCTTTATATCCCCTGAATTTTCCCTCCCCTGCAATGATTCCCCCTGCTCAACCGTATGCAGTATGGGAAAAGGTGTCGAAATTTTGTCCGGCGGCAGAGGGGAGGAAAGCGGACAGAATGCCGGTTTTGGGGCGGCAAAGTTGTGCGTTTCGCAGATTTTGACAGAACTTTCGCAAAAGATTCGCCGCACCTCTATTGAAAGCGCGCGCCTTGCGTGTATAATAGGAATGTTAGGAACCCATTGCCCCCAAAGAGGGAGGAACTGTTGCGCCGGGCGGTGCTGCAGAGAAACGGTAGGAGAAGATGGAAAAATTCAGTGTCAAAAAACCATTTACGGTGCTGGTTGCAGTCATCATGGTGCTGATGCTCGGCTTTGTGTCGATCACCAAGATGAAAACAAACCTGCTGCCGAATGTCAGCACACCGTATCTGATGGTGGTCACCGTGTATCCCGGTGCCAGCCCGGAGCGTGTGGAGACCGAGGTCTCGGACGTGCTGCAAAACGCGCTTACGGTGCCGGGTGTTTCAAAGATCACCGCCACCTCGGCTGAAAACTACAGCCTGCTGCTGATGCAGTTCGTGGATGACACGGATATGGACAGCGCACTGGTGCAGGTGTCCAACAAGCTGGATCAGGCCAAGAGCGACCTGCCGGAGACGGTGCTGACTCCCTCTGTGATACAGTACAGCATGAACATGAACGCCTTTATGACCGTGGCTGTCAGCCGCGAGGGCAGTTCGGTGTACGACCTTTCTGATTTTATCAAGAACACCATGACTCCCTACGTCCAGCGCAAGGGCGGCGTGTCCAGCGTATCCTCCAGCGGCCTTGTGGAGCAGCTGGTGCAGGTGCAGCTGAATCAGGAAAAGGTGGACGCCATCAACGAAAAGCTGATGGAGCTTATCGACACTCAGCTGGAAGTGGCGCACACACAGTTGGAGGAGGCCGAGGCCAAGATCAAGGCCGGCCGCGCAGAATACGATAAGCAGTTCAAAAACTTCGGCAATACCGTGTCCAACACGGTCATGGGCTCCCTGAGCTCTGAGGTCGGAAGCGCCGTAGAAGTGGTGCGCAAGCAGGCCGAGGCACTGCTGCAAAGCGTCAACAACCTGATCGCCGTGGTCAAGGAGCCCGAGGTGCAGCAGGCCCTCATTGAGGTGCAGGCCGGTTTGCAGCGGGTGCTGGACAAGTTCAACAGCACCGGTATGCGGGATATCGACTCCCTGATCGAGATCGTGTCCGAGCTGCGGGATATCACCGATAAGCTCTCCTCTGCGTTGCAGACCCTGCAGAACCGCATCAACACCGAGACCGGTACGCAGGGCGAGGGCGCTGCGGATCTGGCAGACGAGCTGCAATTGCAGGACAGCCTGAACGTCATCTATAAGACGCTGGAAGATACCATCAAGGCCATGGACAACGTGCCCGGCATGATGAGCGAGTTCTCCAAAGCGCTGGGCAACTTTACCCAGCAGCAGATGGTCGCCTATATGCAGTTTACCGAAGCCCGCGAGCAGCTGAATGAGTACGAAAAGCAGCTCAGCGAGGCCAAGACCCAGTACGAGGCCGCCAAGGAAAAGGCGCTTGCCAGCGCCGATGTAACCAAGCAGCTGGATATCAAGACCCTTGCCACCCTCATCTACGCCCAGAACTTCTCCATGCCTGCCGGTTACGTCAAGGACGAAAGCGGCGAGTCGTGGCTGCTGAAGGTGGGCGAGGAATACGACAGCGTGGACGATATCCGCGGTGCACTGCTGCTCCATGTGGAGGGCTACGGCGACGTGCGCCTTTCCGATGTGGCAGACGTGGAGATCATCGACAACGCCGCTGACAGCTACACCCGCCTGAACGGCGAGCAGGCTTCGGTGCTGAAAATTTACAAGGACGACAGTTCCAGCGCAGGTGACGTATCTGCCAACTGTCTGGACGCTTTCAAGGAGCTGGAAGCCCAGTACGAGGGTCTGCACGTTGTGGTGCTGTCCAATCAGGGCAACTACATCAGCATCCTCATCAAGAGCATCCTCACCAGTATGCTGGTGGGTGCCGCACTGGCCATCGTCGTGCTGGCCATCTTCCTGAAGGACGTCAAGCCCACGCTGGTGGTCGGCGTCAGTATCCCCCTGTCGGTGCTGTTTGCCGTGGTGCTGATGTACTTCACGGGTCTTGACCTGAACGTCATGACGCTGGCAGGCCTGTCGCTGGGCATCGGTATGCTGGTGGATAACTCTGTCGTTGTCATCGAGAACATCTACCGTCTGCGCGGCCGCGGCGTGCCCGCCGCCCGCGCTGCGGTGCAGGGTGCACGTCAGGTGGGTATGTCGGTCGTGGCCTCTACCCTTACCTCGGTGTGTGTGTTCCTGCCGGCAGTGTTCTCTGCCAGCCTCATCCGCAACCTGATGGGTCCCATGTCCCTGTGCATCGGCTACTGCCTGATGGCTTCTCTCATCGTGGCACTGACTGTGGTGCCTGCTGCCTCGGCTACCGTGCTGAAGAATGCCCAGCCCAAAAAGCTGGCATGGTTCGATAAGATCCAGAACGCCTACGGCCGCAGTCTGGAAAAGGCTTTGCAGAAGCGCTTTGTGCCGCTGGCAGCCGCCGTGCTGCTGCTGGTGTTCTGCTGCTGGCGGGTGGTCTCCATGGGCATCGTGCTGCTGCCCACCAGCACCAGCAACGAGGCCATGATCACCCTTTCCACCACCGATACCCTCTCGAAGGACGAGTCCTACGATGTGGCCGGTAAGGTGGTGCAGGCTGTGATGGCCGTGGACGGCGTGGAGGAGGTAGGCATTACCCCCGACAACACTGTGGCGGGCATGGATGTCTCCAACCTTGGCCTGCCCTCCACCATCACCGACCTGCTGAACGCCGCCAACGGCTACGGCAAGTATAAGATCAACGTCAAGCTCAACGAGGAGCTTTCTTCTTCCAAGATCGATGCAGCCTGCAAGGCCATGGAGGACGCTGTGGCCGGCGTTGCGGACTGCACCGCCACCGTCCAGCAGTACGGCATGACCGATGACCTGACCAGTCAGCTGTCCACCGGTCTGACCATCAAGATCTACGGCACTGACGCCGAGACCCTGACCGCCCTGTCCGAGAAGGTGGTAGACATCGTGAACAGCACCGAGGGCTTCCAGAACGCCACCAACGGTCTGGGCGCGGGCGATTCCACCATCATCCTGCAGGTGGACCGCGACAAGGTGCGCGCCAACGGCCTGACCGTTGCGCAGGTGTACCAGCAGATCGCGGCAAAGCTGACCACCACCACCACGGCACAGACCCCTGTTACCGTGGACGGCACCACCATGGATGTGCAGATCAGCAACAATCTGGACCCGCTGACCAAGGAAAACATGATGGACATGACCTTTGAGACCACCGTCATGTCCGCCGACGGCACCACCGCTACCGGCACCTGCAAGCTGTCGGATATCGCCAGCTGGACCACCGGCACCGCACCGGACTCCATCACCAGCGAGAACCGGAACCAGTTCGTCACCGTCACTGCCGAGACTGCCCCGGGCTACAACACCACGGTGCAGGCCCGTGCCGTGAAAAAGGCGCTGGATGCTTTTGCCCTCACCGATGAGATGCCGGAGGGCTGCTCCTTCTCCATGGGCGGCGAGAGCGACAGCGTCAACTATATGACCGACGAGATGATCCAGTGGATGGCCCTGGCCCTGCCCTTTGTCTACCTTGTCATGGTGGCACAGTTCCAGAGCCTGCTGTCCCCCTTCATCGTGCTGTTCACGGTGCCGCTGGCCTTTACCGGCGGCCTGCTGGGCCTGCTGCTCACCGGCCAGCAGCTGACCATGATCTCCATGATGGGCTTCATCGTGCTGATGGGTACGGTCGTCAACAACGGCATCGTGTTCGTGGACTACGCCAACCAGCTGCGCATGGGCGGCATGGAGCGCCGCGCCGCACTGGTGGCCACCGGCAAGACCCGTATGCGTCCCATTCTGATGACCACCCTGACCACCGTGCTGGCAATGCTGCAAATGGTGTTCAGCAACGATATGGCAAGCCAGCTGATGAGCGGCATGGCCATCGTCATCATCTGCGGCCTGAGCTACGCCACCCTGATGACCCTGTATATCGTGCCTATCCTGTACGATATCCTGTTCAAGAAACCGCCGCTCAACGTGGATATCGGCAGCGATGAGGATTTGGACGACATCCCGGACGATGCCGCCGAGTTCATTGCCGCCCAGTCCTCTGCGGCACAGCCTCAGCCGGAAGCATAAGGCTTACAGCCTGTATCACCAAAGCGCCCCGCATTTCCATCGGAAGTGCGGGGCGCTTTTTGGTATTGTAGGCACTTTCGATGATTCTAACAAAAAATCGCCGCAAAAATTGGATGGTAATTCTAAAAGGATTCCAACACAAAACTGTAAAACTGTGATATAATCATAAATACAGACAAGATGCAAAAGGGGGCAGTCTGCCCCTTTTGCATTTCCGAAAAAAGCTTTAGGAGGCGAGGCCCAATGGCACAGATCCGTTCCAAGCCCTTCGGTGTGACCAAAGAGGGCGCTAATGTTACCGAGTACATCCTCTCGAACCCCGGCGGTATGTCCGTCAGTGTGCTGGATTACGGCTGCGTGATCAAAAATATCATCGTCCCGGCCAAAAACGGCCCGGTGGATGTGGTGCTGGGTCACGACACCATGGCAGATTACGAAAACGACTTCACCTCGTCCGGCAGCACCTGCTGCGGTGCCTTTGTGGGGCGCTACGCCAACCGCATCGAAAACGCCGTCTTTACCTTGGGCGGCAAGACCTATCAGCTGGAAAAAAACTGCGGCGAGCACCATCTGCACGGCTGTTTTTCCCGGAAAATCTATGAGGTGAAGTACTTCGGCGACACCCTGCTGATGGAGGCTGTAAGCCCTGACGGCGAGGACGGCTTTCCCGGCACCCTGAAGATCGCGGTGCGCTATACCCTCACTGACGACAACACCTTCCGCATGGACTACCGTGTGTCCTCGGACGCTGACACGATCGTAAACCTGACCAACCACAGCTACTTCAACCTCAACGGTGACCCGTCGAAAGAGGGAACAAACATGGTGCTGTATGTCAATGCCGACAATTTCACCCCTGCCGACGACACATACATGACAACGGGCGAGATAAAGCCTGTGGAAGGCACACCGATGGACTTCCGCAAGCCACATGCCATCAGCGAGACAATCAACGACACAACATATCAGCAGATAAAGAACGCCACTGGCTACGACCATAACTGGTGTCTGAACACTTACAAAAACGGAAAGGGCGACGACACCAAGGTCTGCGCCTCGCTCTATTCTCCTGTCACCGGCATCCTGCTCGAGATGTTCACCAACGAACCGGGAGTACAGGTATATACCGGCAACTTCCAGGGCACTGGCATTGCCTGCAAGCACGGAGTGAAATACCCCAAGCATGTGTCTGTATGCCTGGAGAGTCAGAAATACCCAGACTCACCGAACAAGAAAGACTGGCCTTCGCCATATCTGAAACCGGGCGAGAGGTATTACAGCCATGTGGCTTACCGCTTCGGAATAAAGAAATAAATGGGGATTGAGAGAATCTGCCACTGACCAAAGACGGCAAACTATTTTGGAACTGCAGCATCAAGCGTTCCAATAGCCGTTTGGAGGTTAAGACCTAAGCGGAGTGATATCCGCAACAACAAGTAACAAGAAAAAAAACAAAACTACTAACTAAATAAATAAACTAATATGGAATTATATGACTGGCTGGTAATTGGGCTGTTTTGCCTAGCCTTAATAGGAATCGTGGTATGGGTCGTAAGCAAGAAGAACAACGACTCTGCAGATTATTTTCTCGGCGGACGCGACGCAACTTGGATTGCCATCGGAGCGTCGATCTTTGCGTCGAACATCGGTTCGGAGCACCTCATAGGTCTCGCCGGTGCCGGAGCATCGTCAGGAATGGCAATGGCACACTGGGAGATACAGGGATGGATGATACTTATTCTGGGATGGGTGTTCGTGCCATTCTATACCCGTTCTATGGTTTACACCATGCCTGAATTCCTGGAGAGACGATACAACAAGGAGAGTCGTACGATACTGTCGGTGATTTCGCTCATCAGCTACGTGCTCACCAAGGTTGCCGTGACGGTATATGCCGGTGGTCTCGTTTTCCAGCAGGTGTTCGGCATCAAGGAACTGTGGGGCATCGACTTCTTCTGGATCGCTGCCATCGGACTGGTGCTTATCACTGCTCTCTATACCATTTTCGGCGGTATGAAGAGCGTGCTCTATACTTCGGTGTTGCAGACTCCTATCCTTCTGCTCGGTTCCATCATCATCCTCGTTCTCGGACTGAAGGCCGTGGGCGGCTGGGACCAGGTGATGCAGATCTGTTCTGCTGAGCCTGTAAACGAATATGGCGACAAGATGACCGACCTGATGCGCGACCTGCGCGATCCGCAATATCCTTGGCTCGGAGCCCTTGTGGGCAGTGCCGTAATCGGTTTCTGGTATTGGTGTACCGACCAGTTCATCGTGCAGCGTGTGCTGTCGGGAAAGAATGAGAAGGAGGCCCGCCGCGGTACTATCTTCGGTGCATACCTGAAGTTGCTCCCTGTGTTCATCTTCCTCATCCCTGGAATGATTGCCTACGCACTTAACGTGAAGAGCGGTGGCGCATTCCTCCCCGTTGACGCCAACGGCGTGGCTATAAGCGATGCCGCCTTCCCTACCCTCGTGGCGAAACTGCTGCCGGCAGGATTCAAGGGGCTCGTGGTTTGCGGTATCCTCGCAGCATTGATGAGTTCGCTGGCTTCGCTGTTCAACTCTTCGGCAATGCTCTTCACCATCGACTTCTACAAGCGTCTCCGTCCGCAGACATCAGAGAAATCTCTCGTACGCATCGGACAGATCGCCACTGTTGTAATCGTGATTCTCGGTATCCTGTGGATTCCTATCATGAGAAGTGTGGGCAACGTGTTGTACAATTACCTTCAGGACGTGCAGAGCGTTCTCGCTCCTGGCATCGCAGCGGCATTCCTTCTTGGAATATGCTGGAAGCGTGCCACAGCCAAAGGCGGTATGTGGGGACTCCTGGCTGGCATCATAATCGGTCTGACAAGACTCGGCGCAAAGGTATACTACAGTAATGTAACTGAAGCGTCAGACAACTGGTTCAAGACAGTGTTCTTCGATTTCAACTGGCTGTACTTCTGCGGTGTGATGCTCATCGTGTGCTGTCTGGTTGTAGTGGTAGTGAGCCTCATGACTCCTGCGCCTACTGAAGACAAGATACGCGGACTGGTGTTCGGCACTTCCACTCCGGAACAGAGGGCTGCCACAAGGGCAAGCTGGACCAAGTGGGATGTGATCCACAGTGTTATAATCCTTGCCATCACAGTGGCATTCTACATCTACTTCTGGTAAAAAAGACGCCCCTGACAATGACACACGAAATAAAGAATAACTATAAAAACCTAAATAATAATACCTTATGACTGACTTTTATAAAGAACACTCCAAGGTGTATGTGTCGGTAGACTGCATAATCTTCGGATTTGAAGCAAACAAGTTGAAACTGCTCATCGGAAACAGGAGAATGGATCCGGGTCGCGGCGAATGGTCGCTCTACGGTGGATTCGTGAAGGAGAACGAGAGTCTCGATGATGCTGCCAACCGCACGCTGAGAGATCTCACCGGTCTCGACAATCTGTATATGAAACAGGTGGGTGCCTTCGGTGCCGTAAACCGTGACCCGGGCGAAAGGGTCATCTCCGTGGCATACTGTGCACTCATCAATGTAAAAGACTACGACAACGAGCTACGCGAGAAGCACCAGCTGAAGTGGATCGATGTGGAGAAGATGCCAAGACTCTATTCCGACCACAACGAAATGGTGAGAAAAGCCATCAACCTGCTCCGCCGCCGCATTTCCACAGAGCCTCTGAGCTTCAATCTGCTCCCAGAACTCTTCACGCTGACGCAGCTGCAACACGTATACGAGGCTATCCTCGGCGAGGAAATCGACAAGCGCAACTTCAGAAAGAAGATCAAGACAATCGACTTCATCGAGAAGACTGACAAGATCGACAAGATAACGTCGAAACGCGGTGCGGCATTGTATTGCTTCAACAAGGAGGCGTATGACGACGATCCTTATTTCAAACTCTAATGACAACAACATGGCCGGTTCTGAAAGTCTGGTGGCTTAAGGACTGAATCCGGACACAAGGACCGGCCATCAAACACATATCAAGATATTATGTTAGAAGAACTGAAAGAAAAAGTATTCCGTGCCAACCTCGACCTCGTGAAACACAATCTCGTGATTTTCACCTGGGGCAACGTCTCTGGCATCGACCGCGAGAAAGGTCTCGTAGTAATCAAGCCTTCGGGTGTGTCATACGACAACATGAAGGCGTCTGACATGGTGGTGGTTGACCTGAACACGGGCAAAGTGGTGGAAGGCGATCTTAATCCGTCTTCTGACACTCCTACACACCTCGTGCTCTATCGTGCCTTCCCCGAAATCGGAGGCATCGTGCACACCCACTCCACTTATGCCACGGCATGGGCACAGGCAGGAAAGGACATTCCGAACATCGGAACGACACACGCCGACTATTTCCACGACTGCATACCATGCACCGGGGACATGACGGCAGACCAGATGGCTGAATACGAGAAAGAAACGGGAGTGGTTATAGTGAACCGTTTCAAAGACATCAACTACGTACACACGCCGGGCGTGCTGGTGAAAAACCACGGTCCGTTCTCATGGGGAAAGGATGCTGACGAGGCTGTATACAACTCCGTAGTGATGGAACAGGTGGCAAAGATGGCTTTCGTGGCATTCAGCGTGAACCCTGAGACCACTATGAACCCTCTGTTGATAGAGAAACATTTCAACCGCAAACACGGTCCGAACGCTTATTACGGACAAAAGAAATAATAATCCGGAAGGATCAGAATTACAACCGGTCATTATGAATGGTCTGATGACCGTCTGGAGATAATAACATAACTAAAGAAGAAACAACTACGAAACAATGATCAAGGCATTTGAGAATTTGGAACTCTGGTGGATTACTGGAGCACAGCTCCTCTACGGAGGCGAGACAGTAAAGATTGTTGACGGTCACTCACAGGAGATGGTCGACGGATTGAACAAGTCGGGTATCATCCCGATAAAGGTGGTTTATAAAGGAACAGCAAACTCTGACAAGGAAGTGGCATCTATCATGATGGCTGCCAACAACGAGGAGAAATGTGTGGGCGTGATAACATGGATGCACACCTTCTCGCCGGCAAAGATGTGGATACACGGACTGCAGATGCTGCACAAACCTCTGCTCCACCTGCACACACAATACAACCAGGAGATTCCTTGGGACACGATGGACATGGACTTCATGAACCTGAACCAGAGCGCACACGGCGACCGCGAGTTCGGACATATATGCTCACGTCTGCGCAAACCACGCAAAGTGGTTGTGGGATACTGGAAGGAAAAGAAGACACAGGAGCACATCGCCGTATGGGCTCGTGTCGCCGCTGCCGTTGCTGACGCCAAAGACATGCTTATCATTCGTTTCGGAGACCAGATGAACAATGTTGCCGTGACCGACGGCGACAAGGTCAGCGCTGAGCAGGTTCTCGGTTACCACGTGGACTACTGCTGCGTGTCTGAGCTGATGGAATACTGGAAGCAGGTTGCCCCTGCTGATGTCGACGCATTGGTGGAGGAATACCACAAGCTATACAAGATCGTGCCTTGCGAGGCTGGCGAGGAAATCGGAAAGAAGAAGATATGGAATGCCGCACGCGCAGAGCTTGCCATCCGTGCCTGTCTCAAGGCGAAGGGTGCAAAGGGATTCACAACAAACTTCGACGACCTCGGTTCATGGGGCGACCCAGATGCCGACGACTTCGTAGGATTCGACCAGATTCCGGGTCTCGCATCACAGCGACTCATGGCTGAGGGATATGGCTTCGGCGCCGAAGGCGACTGGAAGTCGGCTGCCCTCTACCGCACTCTCTGGTATATGACTCAGGGTATGCCTACGGGATGCTCGTTCCTCGAAGACTACACACTGAACTTCGATGGAGAGAACTCTTCACTGCTCCAGAGCCACATGCTCGAGGTTTGTCCTCTCATCGCTGTCGACGACGAGCTAGTACGCCTTGAGGTACACCACCTCGGCATCGGCATACGCAAGCAGCAGACAGCCCGCCTCGTGTTCAACTCAAAGGTTGGCGACGGCGTTACGGCAACGGTAGTCGACATGGGCAACCGCTTCAGACTCATCGTCAACGATGTACACTGCATCAAACCGAAACCACTGCCTAAGCTCCCTGTTGCCAACGCCCTGTGGATTCCACAGCCTAACTTCGAGATCGGTGCCGGTTCGTGGATTCTCGCCGGCGGCACTCACCACAGCTGCTTCTCCTACGACATCACACCGGAGTATTGGGAGAACTATGCTGAGATGCTCGACATCGAATATCTGCATATCGACAAGGACTCCACATTCGAAAGCGTGAAGAGAGACCTCCGCATCAACGAAGTGTATTACATGCTGAACAAGGCATTGAGATAATAAATCTGATTATGAATGTAGGACAGCTCGAAACATGTAGAGTTGTCCTACAATCATAATCCCCAATCGGTCATTAGGCCGTTTAATGTAATATTTTACAACTGCTTGCAGTATTTTGCTTGTTATAAGGTGTCTTTTGCTTGTTTTTAATTCGCAATAGCTCGCTATTACTCATTAAAAGCCAAACAAAATCCCCTCTTCTAAAAACTCAAAATCCAAGCAAGCCCTAATGACCGATTGGGGATAATTGGTCCATACTATTACAGCAGACAAGAACATTAACACTGATATATATAATAAGGTAATGACAAACAATCCTAAAGCTACAATACAAGAAGGCAAGGCTATTCTCGGTATCGAATTCGGTTCCACGAGAATCAAGGCTGTGCTCATCGACGAGAACAACATCCCGATAGCCCAGGGCTCTCACGAATGGGAGAACCAGCTTATCGACGGACTGTGGACTTACAGCATCGAGGCTATATGGAACGGTGTGCAGAACTGCTACGCCGACCTTCGTGCCAACGTGATATCCAAATACGACGTTGAGATAGAACAGTTGGCTGCCATCGGCGTTAGCGCCATGATGCACGGATACATGGCATTCAACGAGAAGCAGGAGATACTTGCCCCTTTCCGCACATGGAGAAACACCAACACAGCGGAAGCTGCCGCCAAGCTCTCTGAACTGTTCCACTTCAACATCCCTCTGCGATGGAGCATCTCCCACCTCTATCAGGCAATACTCAACAAAGAGGACCATGTGGGCGACATCAACTTCCTCACCACCCTTGCCGGATATATCCACTGGCAGATAACGGGCAAGAGAGTGCTCGGAGTGGGCGACGCATCCGGCATGCTGCCTATCGACTCCAAGACCAAGAACTACGACGCTGAGATGATACGCAAGTTTGATGAACTCGTGTCACCTTACGGCTTCGACTGGAAGATAACCGACATCCTGCCTCAGGTGCTCTCTGCCGGAGAGGATGCCGGCACTCTTACTGCCGAAGGCGCCAAACGACTCGACATCTCCGGTCATCTGAAGCCCGGCACACCGGTGTGTCCGCCAGAGGGCGATGCCGGAACAGGAATGGTGGCCACCAATGCCGTGAGGAAACGCACGGGCAACGTGTCGGCTGGCACATCATCGTTCTCAATGATTGTATTGGAGAAGGCCCTGTCGCGTCCTTACGAGATGATCGACATGGTGACGACGCCTGACGGCAGTCCGGTGGCAATGGTACACTGCAACAACTGTACTTCTGACCTCAACGCATGGGTGAACCTCTTCAAGGAATATCAGGAACTGCTGGGAATACCGGTGGACATGAACGAGGTGTTCGGCAAACTCTACAACCATGCCCTCAAGGGCGACGCCGACTGCGGCGGACTGATGGCATACAACTATATCTCGGGAGAACCCGTTACAGGACTGGCAGACGGAAGGCCTCTCTTCATGCGCTCGGCAAAGAGCAAGTTCAACCTTGCCAACTTCATGCGTGCCAACCTGTACGCTTCAGTGGGAGTGTTGAAGATAGGCAACGACATCCTTTTCAACGACGAGAAGGTGAAAGTGGACCGTATCACTGGCCACGGCGGACTCTTCAAGACCCCAGGCGTGGGACAGCGTATACTGGCTGCCGCCATCAACTCTCCGATTTCTGTAATGGAAACGGCTGGCGAAGGCGGAGCATGGGGCATCGCGCTGCTGGCCGGCTATCTGGTGAACAACAAGAGCAAAATGAACCTCGCCGACTATCTCGACAAGAAGGTGTTTGCCGGTAACACCGGAGTGGAAATCGCTCCTACGAAAGAAGATGTTGAAGGCTTCAACGAGTACATAAAAGAATACCAGAACTGCCTGCCAGTAGAGCAAGAAGCAGTGAAATTAAAAAAATAATAAAGTATTCGCCTTAGTCTTCGCCAAAAACAAAATATTTATATATCTTTGCAACAAAAGAAAAACTTTGTTTAACTAAAGGCGATTAAGGATAAAAAACATATCGTCTTTTAGAATACTACAAAACATAAATCGATATGAACGACAAGAAGATTATGAACAGAGCAGCCGACAACATCCGCATCCTGGCTGCGTCTATGGTAGAAAAAGCTAAATCGGGACATCCGGGAGGAGCCATGGGTGGAGCAGACTTCATCAATGTGCTGTTCTCTGAATTCATGGTATGGGATCCGGACAATCTCACATGGGAAGGTCGCGACCGCTTCTTCCTCGACCCAGGACACATGTCACCGATGCTCTACAGCGCTCTCGCATTGCAGGGAAAATTCGCCATCGACGAACTGAAGCAGTTCCGCCAGTGGGGATCTCCTACTCCAGGACACCCTGAGCGCGACGTGAAGCGTGGTGTGGAGAACACATCCGGTCCGCTCGGACAGGGCCACACCTTTGCAGCCGGTGCTGCTGTGGCTGAGAAGTTTCTCCAGGCAAAACTCGGTTCAGAAGTCATCAAGCACAAGATCTATGCATACATCTCTGACGGTGGTGTGCAGGAGGAGATATCACAGGGTGTCGGACGCATCGCCGGCAACCTTGGACTCAACAACCTCATCATGTTCTACGACTCCAACGACATCCAGCTCTCTACTGAGTGTAACGTGGTGATGAACGAGGATACCGCTGCCAAATACAAGGCTTGGGGATGGAACGTGGTGACAATCGACGGCAACGACCCTGACGCTATACGCCAGGCTCTCACAGACGCACAGAAAGAGGAGGAGCGTCCTACTCTTATCATCGGCAAGACTATCATGGGTAAGGGCGCACTCAAGGAGGATGGCTCAAGCTATGAGCACAGCATCAAGACTCACGGTGCTCCTCTCGGCGGCGAGGCTTACGTAAACACCATCAAGAATCTCGGCGGCGACCCAGAGAACCCATTCGTTATATTCCCTGAGGTGGAGAAGCTCTATGCTGACCGCGCTGAGGAGCTTCGCAAGATCGTTGCCGAGCGTCACGCCGAGGAAGAGGCTTGGGCTAAGGCTAATCCTGAAAAGGCTGAATTGATGAAGGAATGGTTCAGCGGCAACGCTCCTAAGGTTGACTGGTCTGTAGTGTCACAGAAGGAGGGTTCTGCCACTCGTGCCGCTTCGGCAGCATGTCTCGGTGCTCTCGCTGAGCAGGTTCCTAACATGGTTTGCTCTTCAGCAGACCTGTCTAACAGCGACAAGACCGACGGTTTCCTGAAGAAGACCCACTCTATCGTCCGCGGCGACTTCAGCGGCGCATTCTTCCAGGCTGGTGTTAGCGAGCTGACAATGGCGTGCATGTGTATCGGTATGTATCTGCACGGTGGAGTGATACCGGCTTGCGGCACATTCTTCGTATTCTCCGACTATATGAAGCCTGCCGTACGTATGGCTGCGCTGATGGAGGTGCCTATCAAATTCATCTGGACCCACGACGCATTCCGCGTCGGTGAGGACGGACCAACTCATGAGCCTGTAGAACAGGAGGCACAGATCCGCCTGATGGAGAAGCTGAAGAACCACCACGGCAAGGACAGCGTTCGCGTGTTCCGTCCTGCTGATGCCGACGAGACTACCGTTTGTTGGGCTATGGCAATGGAGAACATGGAAACTCCTACTGCTCTCATCTTCTCTCGCCAGAATGTTGCCAAACTGCCTGCCGGCAACGACTACGAGCAGGCTCGCAAGGGTGCATACGTAGTGGCTGGATCTGATGAGGACTTCGACGTTATCCTGCTGGCTGACGGTTCTGAGGTGTCTACATTGGTGGCAGGTGCTGAACTTCTGCGCAAGGACGGCGTGAAGATTCGTATCGTCAGCGTACCGAGCGAGGGTCTGTTCCGCACTCAGTCTAAGGAGTATCAGGAGAGCATCCTGCCTGCAGGAAGCAAGATTTTCGGTATGACTGCCGGTCTGCCTGTAACTCTTGAGGGCCTTGTAGGTGCCAACGGCAAGGTATTCGGTATGCCAAGCTTCGGTTTCTCCGCTCCTTACAAGGTGCTCGACGAGAAACTCGGCTACACTGCTGAGAATGTATACAAGCAGGTGAAGGATCTCTTGAAGTAAGAAAAAAAACGGCGGTCTTGTAAGTCTCTCTCCTACCTCTCCCGCCGATGGCGGCGACAGAGAACAGAGGATGACAGACTGACCGACTATAAAGGATTGAAGAAAAACAAATAGGAGTCGCGGGAGGACTTCTCTAAAAAAGGAGTCCTCCGCATCTCTAACCCTAAGCCAAGAACATTGAGCTTATAAACACAAATAATAACCCTTAAAAAACTTACGACTATGGAAGTAAAGACAGTTGGAGTGGCATGTGACCACGCAGGTTTCCCTTTGAAGCAGTTTGTAATCCAGTATCTGGAATCTAAAGGTTATCAGTATAAGGACTTCGGTACATACAGTGACACAAGTTGTGACTATCCTGATTTCGCTCATCCTCTGGCAGAGGCAGTAGAGAGCGGCGAGTGCTATCCTGGCATCGCTATCTGCGGCAGCGGCGAGGGAATGGTGATGACACTGAACAAACATCAGGGCATCCGCGCTGGTCTTGCATGGGACAAGGAAGTGGCTGGTTTGATCCGTCAGCACAACAATGCTAACGTTCTCGTTATGCCGGGTCGCTTCATCGCCAACAAATTGGCTGAGACAATAATGGACGAATTCTTCAAGACTCCTTTTGAGGGTGGACGCCACGAAAGAAGAGTAGAGAAGATTCCAGTAAAATAAACAGTGGTTCGCAATCTGCGGACAAGCTGAAGAAAAAAGACAAAGTTGTGAGTTTACCTTCATGGCAGACTCACAACTTTTTTATTTCAATAACTACTGTAAAACCGAAACGACAATTATCACTATCGTAATACGGAAATTGTATTTGCGGTCTACAAGATTAACGGCAAAAATTGGGCACGGTGCTTGCCCATCATGGGTAAGCTGCTTTCTCATCATGGGCACGCTGCTTGCCCCACTTGGGCAGAAAAGGCGCCAGACGGCTGCCCAATAAGTTAATGTTGTAATATCCATACTCCTGTTTTCTGAATTCTGCCAACACATGCAATTCCTGCCATCTGATACTTCCTCTCATCTGCAAACCATCCAGACAATCGAAAACAACCATCAGGTCGCTAACCATTTGTATATCAAAGCACTACAGCAAAAACCTGACAATCTGACAATTTTGATCGTTTTTTGGTTACAAACCTCTATCAGGCAATAATGGAGACTTTGACTTATCAAAGATTACCATCAACACAGACGTTCTCCATGAGGACTATTGTCCGCCGAGACGGCTGAAGAACTCTATTATCTCGTCCCACGTCTTGAACGTGTCGGAACCGAGGGCTATCGTAGTGCCCATGAATCCGGAGCGCTCACATTCCGCCACGGGAGCGATGAGATAGTCGCCATAGAGCAGATTCTCCTGGTTGGTGAAGGTGAGGCGCTGCCATGCCGGCACATTCACCGTGTCGTTGACCCAACGGCGCACCTCGGCAACATACTCCTCGTCGTAGCTTGGCGACGGGGCTACGACATACATCGAATAGTGGTTGAGCAGAGTCTGGAAACCCTTCATCGCACTTCCCCTCTGGCTGCCCCTGGCATCGCGCAGCGCATCAATGCTCACGTAAACGATAGGACGCTCACGACCCTCCTGACGGTCGTCGATCCAACGCACCACGGGAATGACGGCATGGATGAGCGACTTGTCTATGAGGCGGTGCTCGCCGTGGAAACTTATCGCCTGGCGGTAGTGGGCGGCGAACACGCCATAGGTCTCTGCAGCCACCGTGGTGTCGGCATCGCCGAAGAGTCCGTAGACCCTATCCTGCTCCTCGTCGGTGACTGCCGCGAAGCACTGCCGCGTCACCTCCTTGTATTCCTCCACCAGGCTCTTGGTGACGATGAACTCCTGCACACCGTCCTGCCTTGGGTTCTGGAAGGTCTGCTTGCCCAGCATCCCATGTTTCGTCATCGTATCTCCCATCAGGAAAGCCGGGTTCACCAGTATGCGGTCGTAGCCATACAGCATCTCGGTATACATTCCTCCCATCGACGTGCCGATGATGAGGTCGGGCTTCTGTTCCTCACATTTCTGCCTCAAGAGGTCCATCGCCTCCTGCGGATGCACCGGCAGGTCATACGCCACTACGTCTGCCGACAGCAGCATCTCACGGATGCGCGCCACCGTGCCCGACTGTGCCGACGACATGAATCCGTGGACATACATTATCTTCTTGCCCTTCATTATCGAGGGATACTGCAATACGTATTTGTTTTCCTTTTCCATCTTTTCCCTTGTTTTATATTCGGGTTCCGCATGCTTCCGGCATACATGCCGACGAGCTGCAGGAACGGTTTCTCCGATATGTGCAACGTGGACTCCTGCCCACGGCTTTTTCATCAGGCAAAGGTAGCATAAACCATGCTCAATACAAAACGAAAAACGAATTAATGCACAACGGAAAATGAATTATCCCGAATCGGGGATCATGCCGTTGGGGGGATTATCAGCAGATGCCATCATATCCACAGCAGACATGAGGCAGCCACAAAAATCTGCAATCGGGTTGTTGGTATCAGGATAATTCATTACCTTTGTTCTTACACTCCGTCAGGCAATGCCCCATTCCTGACAACGAAAAGACAACAAGATGGAGAACGACAAGACAATACAAAGCCCTATAATGAGTCTGCTGCGCCAGAAAGCGCTGCTGCAGACCGAATACGACGAGGAGAAGGAGAACTTCAAACGGCAAATGCAGGCCATGGGACTCCCGCGACGCATCCGCAGAGGCGACGCATGGCATCCCGTGAGGATTGGCAGGAGCTACTACAACTCGCTCAACCAGCTGGCTATCGAGGTGTATCGCACTGCCGACGACGATATAGAACACAATTTCGAATTCGGAAAACCCGTGTGCTTCTTCCATACCGACGAGGCGGCAGGCAACGGGGCGACAGCAGACAAGCTGCCCACCGGCAAGACACAGGCCAAAGGCACGGCAAAGGCTTTCTACCTGATTGCCACAGGAACCGTGAGCTATGCCGACACCGACCGCATGGTGGTGGTGATTCCCGACAAGACGGGACTCGCCGTGACGCTGCAGAACACGGAGAATGTGGGTGTGCAGCTATTCTTCGATGAGACCAGCTACAAGCTGATGTTCGAAGCCCTCGACCGCGTGATACGCGCCAAAGGCAACCGGCTGGCATACCTGCGCGACCTGTTCTATTCAAAGCAGAAAGCGCAGACCTTCTCGTTCGACGCGATAAAATTCCCATGGCTCAACACGGCACAGGAACTCGCCGTGAACAATGTGTTGAGGGCGAAGGACGTGGCGGTGGTACATGGTCCGCCGGGAACAGGAAAGACACTTTTGGCAAAGGCGGTTGCGGGAGAGGCAAAAGTTCCGTTTTTCTCATTATCGGGTTCTGCGTTTGTGGAAATGTATGTCGGTGTCGGAGCATCCAGAGTGCGTGATCTGTTCAAGCAGGCACAGCAGATGGCCCCATGTATTGTATTTATTGATGAGATTGATGCCATTGGAAAG
>ENA-OPCM01001113-OPCM01001113.1-human-gut-metagenome-genome-assembly--contig:-NODE-1113-length-18467-cov-2.258255_pt1 | contig 18467 bp, 12 predicted proteins | sample MGYA00241252_ERZ501484 | MGnify/ENA primary metagenome ERZ501484 (study PRJEB25962, sample SAMEA2042583) | human gut metagenome | biome: human gut; feature: human-associated habitat; material: faeces...
AAGCGCATCGACGAATATGCCATGGCGATAAAGAACGGAGCCACAGTAGACGACCTCACCCGTCTGGAGCATGCCTACGCACCGCCATTCTCTTCAGCCAAAGATCCCGTGGCGATTTCCGGCTATGTGGCAGGCAATATACTGAGCGGAAAGATGACTCCAGTATATTGGCGCGAGTTGAAAGATATTGATACTACGAATGTGACGCTCATCGATGTGCGCACAGCCGATGAATATGCCCTTGGAACTATATCTGGAGCCATAAACATCCCGTTGGACGATATGCGCGACAGGCTGTCTGAGATACCGAGAGACAAGCAGATATGGCTGTTCTGCGGAGTGGGACTCCGTGGCTATCTGGCTTCCAATATCCTGAAAGCCAACGGATATGAAGATGTGCGCAATCTGATAGGAGGATACAAGACATACAAGGCTGCCACTGCAAAGATAAACACGCCGGAAGGATTCGGCGAAGCAGCAGAAAATAGTCAGACGAACGCTTCAGAAACGTCAGGATGCAGCGCTGATGCTCCGTCGTGTTCCGCAGACAAAGAGGTGATAAAGGTGGATGCGTGTGGCATCCAGTGTCCCGGACCAATCATGAAGATGAAACAGGCGATGGACGCATTGAGTGCAGGCCAGCAGTTGGAAATCCGTGCCACAGACGCTGCCTTCCCAAGAGATGCAGAGGCATGGTGTAATACAACAGGAAACAAGTTTCTGGGCAAACGGTCGGAGGCTGGCATACACATAGCTCTCATAGAGAAAGCCACACCATGCGCCATAGAAGCAGCCAAGCCTCAGACCAACGATTTGGGAAAGACGTTGATACTCTTCAGCGACGATCTCGACAAGACGCTCGCCACATTCGTTCTCGCCAACGGGGCGGCAGCAACAGGAAAGAAAGTCAGCATATTCTTCACGTTCTGGGGACTGAATGCCATAAAGAAAAGTCACAAGCCAAAGGTGAAGAAAGACATCTTCGGACGGATGTTCAGTTGGATGCTCCCTTCAGACTCTTCCAGACTGGCACTTTCGAAGATGAACATGATGGGTATGGGCGCCAAGCTGATGCGCTATCTGATGAACAAGAAGGGAGTGGACTCTCTGGAGTCGCTTCGCCAACAGGCAATCGACAATGGAGTGGAGTTCATAGCCTGCCAGATGTCGATGGATGTGATGGGAGTGAAGCGCGAGGAACTGCTCGACAATGTCACCGTCGGAGGTGTGGCAAGCTATATGGAGCGTGCAGACAGGGCAAACGTGAATCTCTTTATCTAAGAAGAAACAGTCAACAATGTATATATACCCATTCACTAACACCGCATTATGAATCTACAACAACTCAGATACATAATCGCCGTCAACCGCTTCCGCAATTTTGCGAAAGCGGCTGACTCGTGTAATGTATCGCAGCCAACGCTCAGCGCCATGCTGCAAAAACTGGAAGAAGAACTCGACATCAGAATCTTTGACCGCACCAACAGATCGGTGACGCCTACCACCGCCGGCGAAAAGATAATCCGTCAGGCAGAGAATGCGCTGATGGAGATTGAACGCATCGGCGAGATAGTTTCTGAAGACAAAGGACAAATAGGCGGCGGGTTCAGATTGTCGGTAGGTCCCACGATAGCGCCATACATACTGCCGAAGTTCATCAGACACTATAGGGAGATGTTTCCTTCAGTGGAATTGTCGATACAGGAAATGAAAGTTAACTTCATGATAGAGGCGCTGCAGCGAGGCGAACTGGATGCCGGAATGGCGATATCGGGCAATGTGTGCGATGGGGTGCTTGAGATTCCGCTCTATGCAGAGAATTTCATGGTATATCTTGCCGAGAGCTGCTGGCGCAAATTGCCCGTGTTCAAACCGGAGAATCTGGAACACGAGAACATGTGGATAATGAAGGATGCCCAGTGTCTGAGAGACAGCGCTTTCTCTTTCTGTAAAGCACGGAGCAAGGGAACCCATATCTATGAGGCTGGCAGCATCACCACCCTTGTGCATATCGTCGACGAGAATGGCGGTTTTACCATCATTCCGGAGATGCACCTTCCGTTTCTCAACGACAGGCAGCGGGAGAACGTGCGCCCGATAGAAGGCGACTATCTCTCGCAAAGGCGAGTGTCGCTGTATGTCAAGGAGGATTACGTAAGAGAGCGTATGCTCAACACCATTACCGACACCATGAAGACATTCATGCCCGCAGGGATGATAGGCGAAGGGATAATGAAATACGGCATCAGGCTATGACCGTTTTGAAAAACAAAGTATATAGTTGCCAACACCGAGCTCCAAGCAAACCCTAATGACCGGTTGTGGACAAAATCCCGTGCTGAAAAGATATTCTCTATCATAGGATAGATATTTGCAATTGTTCACCTGTAGAAGGAATAGTATCTTTGCCAAAACAATTATATAGCGACAACAAAGCAAAGATATGGAGAAATTGCGTAAAATATTCCTCTTCTATTATGAAGGCTTCAGGGGGATGACGGTCGGCAAGACGCTGTGGACCATCATCCTCATAAAGCTCTTCATAATGTTTGCCGTTCTCCGCATATTCTTTTTCCAGCCCGCCCTTTCGGGCACCGACGAGGAGAAAGCAGACAAAGTGAGGGAAAATCTGATAACAACGAAACCTTAATAAAAAAGCGTATGGATATAATCAACGTAGTAGAATGGTCAAGGGCTCAGTTTGCCCTTACCGCATGTTACCATTGGCTCTTCGTGCCGCTGACATTGGGATTGGGAATAATAGTAGCCGTGATGGAGACAGTGTATTACCGCACCCGCAAGCAGGAATGGCTCAGTCTCACCAAGTTCTGGATGACGCTCTTTGGCGTAAACTTCGCTATCGGAGTAGCCACGGGCATTATCCTGGAGTTTGAGTTCGGCACCAATTTCTCCAACTATTCATGGTTTGTGGGCGACATCTTCGGTGCTCCGCTTGCCATCGAAGGCATCTTTGCCTTCTTCTGCGAAAGCACTTTCTTCGCCGTGATGTTCTTTGGATGGAAGAAGTTTTCTGCCGGCCAGCATCTCGCCGCCACCTGGCTCACTGCCTTTGGCGCGAGTCTGAGCGCATGGTGGATTCTCGTTGCCAACTCATGGATGCAGTATCCTGTGGGCATGGAGTTCTCTGCCGACCAAATGCGCAATGTGATGGTCAGCTTCCGGGATGTGGCGTTGTCGCCGGTAGCGGTAAACAAGTTCATCCATGCCGTCACCAGCGGATGGTGTCTCGCCGGTGCCTTTGTCGTATGCGTCAGCGGATGGTTCCTGATGAAGAAGCGCAACGTAGACTTTGCTGTCAAATCAATCAAGGTTGGCGGTGCAGTAGGTCTTGTAGGTATCCTGTTGTGTATGTTCTCCGGCGATGGCAGTGCTGTTGAGGTGACAAAGGTGCAGCCCATGAAGCTCGCTGCCATGGAGGGCCTGTATGAGGGCAAGGAAGGCACGCCCCTTGTGGGCTTTGGCATACTGAATACGGAAAAACAGTGGAATGACGACAAGGATCCGATGCTTTTTGAGATAGCCATACCAAAGGGATTGAGCATACTGGGACGCCACGACGCCAATGCCTTTATTCCGGGTATCAAAGACATTATTGAGGGCAAAGACATTGTGGATGGAAAGATGGTCAATACCGTTCCGTATGCCGAACGCATCAAGCGCGGCAAGGCAGCCCAGAAGGCTCTGGCGGCATACAACGAGGCTAAGAAGGCAGGCGACGCTGCCGGAATGGCAAAGGCGGAAAAGGAACTGAAGCCAGACTACAAGTATTTTGGCTACGGCTACTTCAACGATGTGAAAGAAGCAATCCCCGATGTGGCAATGGTGTTCTATCCTTTCCATATCATGGTCGCCGTAGGCGGATGGCTGTTGGTGTTCCTCGCCGCAACGGTGTTCCTGTCGTTCAAAAGACGCGGATGGCTGAGCTGCAGATGGAAGAACATAAGTGTATTCCCGCTTTTGGCATTTGTCACTTTGCCTCTGGCATATCTCTGCTCCCAGTGTGGCTGGATAGTAGCCGAAGTGGGTCGTCAGCCATGGGCAATCCAGGATATCATGCCAGTGCAGGCAGCCGTGTCAAGTCTGTCGGTAGGTCAGGTCGTCACCACATTCGTCATCTTCGGCTTGTTGTTCACCATCCTGCTGTGTGCTGAGATAAACATTATGATAAAGCAGATAAAGAAGGGTCCCGAAGTGCAGGAACACGTAAACTGATTTTGTTAAACCCACAAATATATACACTATGAACTATCAATTATTACAAGAATACTGGTGGCTTTTGATTTCCGTCTTGGGATCACTGTTGGTCTTTATGCTCTTCGTTCAGGGCGGACAGTCGATGATACCCCAGATGAAGGAGGAGCAGCGTGAGGACATGATATATACCATTGCCCACCGATGGGAACTAACCTTCACCGTGCTCGTCACCTTTGGCGGAGCCTTCTTCGCCTCGTTTCCGCTGTTCTATTCCACCTCCTTCGGTGGAGCATACTGGATATGGATGCTTATACTCTTCGGCTTCGTCGTGCAGGCGGTGAGCTTCAAATACCGTCTTTCCGACGGAAACATCCTCGGCCGCAAGCTATATGACATCTTCCTTTTCATCAACGGCATTCTTGCGCCGCTGCTCTTGGGTGGTGCGGTGAGCACATTCTTCTTCGGAAGCGATTTCACGGTAGAGAAGACAAATCTCACAGACGCCGCAGCTCCCGTGATATCGCAGTGGGGAGACTGGCATGGACTCGAAGTCCTTCTGGATTGGCGTGTGGTGATGTTCGGATTGATGGTATTGTTCCTCACAAGGGTGCAGGCCAACCTGTGGTTTCTCAATCAGGTGAAAGACGGAAACACGGCAGAGTGGAACAGAAAACAGCTCTGTGTCAATGCTCCGGTATTTGTCGTTCTCTTTCTCGCCACAACGGCAGTATTGCTTACGATCGGCGGTTACGAAACTACCGGCCTGCATGAGTTCCAGTGGGTAGACAACAAATATCTCAACAATTTCATAGCCATGCCGGCGGCGCTCATAAGCTTCCTTTTGGGCACACTCATGGTGCTCTATGCAGTCTTTGCCGCTCTGTTCAGAAAGAGCCGCAAGGGAATCTGGTTTTCCGGTTTTGGAACGGTGCTCGTGGTTCTGTCGCTCTTCTGGGTGGCAGGCTATAACGACACGCCTTACTATCCGTCTTATGCCGATATGGAGTCGTCGCTGACAATCTACAATTCGTCATCATCAGAGTTCACCCTGAAGACAATGAGTGTCGTCAGCCTTGCCATTCCGTTCGTGTTGGCATACATCGCATGGGTGTGGTATAAACTCACGAAATAAGCGGGAGATTTATATGCCCCATTGAGTCTGACCCCAAGCGGCGCTGATGACCGCTTGGGGTTATTTTGACTTCCATATTTCATAGCAGAACGGAGGAGTCTTGGGATTTCCTTCCTGTTCATGGCTGATGGCTGAACGCTCAGCCTTTATTGTTTCCACATATTGTTCCAGCATGTTCTTGAAGACAAGGAATGAACGTATCTTCGTGTCGTGGTCTGAATGCTGGATGATGAAGACATAACGGTTGAGCGGATGCTTCCGCATCACGCTGACAATCCTGTCTGCCATGTTTTCTGTGAAGGTGCAGTCTACATTTGAAAAGAAATACGACATATTGAAAACCACGAGGTTTGGCACTTCAGACACGGAAGTCCAATAGCTGTCGTCCAACTCCATGAATGAAGTCTTGAAATCCATCAGCATCCTGTCGCCGGTAGTTTCTCCCAGCAGTTTTTCCGCCATTGCCTTCATCGCCGCAGAGATGTCAATGCCAGTATAATGAATGTCCGGAAACAGCCCCGCCATTTGCTCTGCAAACGCGATGCCGCAGGTGGCAGGTCCGCATCCGATGTCTATAAACCTTATTCTTCCGCTCATATTCTTTGCCATGGCCGACAACCAGTTGCTGTAAGACTGATACAGTCTTTTCGCACTGCGATAATACCTCTGCATGATGTAATGACAGTATAGCAATACCTGGTCGTCGGCATTCATTATCAGGTTGGCATTCAATTCCGTGCTGAATAGCGACGAGTCATTCGAGAAGTCCGACCGTCCGTAGTTGATGAGCGACATGTTGGCATCCGTCGTATTGCCGAGGATTATCTCGTGTCCTCTTGTGCGCAAATCATTTTTTATCGCATCCACGACATGCTTGCTGAATGCGGCGGCGAATCGGGATGACATGCCCGATGTTTCCTCAGCCATTGTCGTTTCATAGGCGTCAACCGTTTCGCTTACTTCAAAGTTTCCCTTGCAATAATCATCCGGAGCTACATCAAAGTATCCCCCCTTGCTCCTCACGAACTCCATCAGTTTGTAGAAAGTGAAGTTCTCGTTGAGAAGAACTGGGTTTCCGATGAGAATCAGGTTCAGCCTCGCCCTGGTCATGGCAACATTCAGTTTGCGGTCTATCACCAGTCCGTCCTCTTCAAACACATTGCTCGTCAGGAAGTTGAGCTGATACGGCTGCTGGATGGTGAAACCATATATGATATAGTCACGCTGACTGCCCTGATAGCGCTCCACGGTGTCTATCGTGATGTCATGAAGACAGGGAATGCCGAACTTGTCTATCTCGTTTCTCACCGTGGATATCTGGTTGCGGTAGGGCACAATCACGCCAACCGTCTTTTCTGTGTCGAAACAACCGGATGCCAGCTCATACACGGCGCGTACGGTGGCGGCAATCATCCTTGCCTCCACAATGTTTGTCTTTGCAGATAGCGACCGCTTTGGCGGTTCTGCCGTGACGAAAGCTATGCGGCGGGTCGTGAGCATGGTGATGATGCTGTTTCCGGTGTCTTTGCGCACATTAGGAAGAATCTGGTGGTCGAGCGGCACGATGTCAAGGCGGTTGCCATAGAAGGCATAGTTGGGAAACTCCGCAATGTCTCTGTGCATGCGTCCCTGCTTCGTCAGCATATACACGAAGCGGTCGTCGTAGTCGCCTCTGCCCGTCTTGAAATGTGTGAGCAGGCGCTCAAAGAGCGACAACCGGCAGTCAGAGAGATGTATGTCGCACAGCTCCTGTTCAGTCACGGCAGACTCCTCCGGCGTCTGCTGCACTACGGCAGGCAATTGCTTGTGGTCGCCTATGAGCACAAACTTGTCTATCCTGCACAGGTTGTCCTTCTGTGCGCTGAGCAGTCCGATAAGATGTGGCTCGAGAATCTGCGACGACTCGTCGACAATGGCAAGACTGAAGTGCTTTATCTGCAGCAATGACACGTTGGCGTTGAGCGCGGCAGTCGTTCCGCAGAACACCCTCGTGGAGCGGATGGTCTTTCTGCCGGAATCCAGGTCTTGGAATTTCAGTTTGTTGCTCAGCAGATATTGACGGTATTCCTTGGAGCAAGAGAGTTCAGAACCAATCCTCACGAAGTCGAAGTCGGGATCCTCCCCCTTCAGTTCCACGAGTTTGCTGCATATCTCGTCAACCGCCCGGTTTGTGTATGATAGCAGCAGCACGTTGGTGTCCTCCTCCAGCAGTTCCTCCTTCAGCAGGTTCACCAGTCCGTAGGATGTCTTGCCCGTTCCCGGAGGACCGATGATGAGAAACAGGTCGCGCGCCTGTTTCGCACGGTCAACGAGCGTGTTGAAGTTGCCGTATTCCCCCTTGCGCCTTATCGTAGGGTCGGTCTCCGGCTGGCGCTGCAGGAGGATAAGGTCGCGTCGCTCTTTGGGAGCAGAGAGGAAGGAGTGCATGGCGCTATACAGAGAGCCCGTCATCGACTCAAGCATATCGTGCTCTATTGCCCATAGTGTGTCGTCAGGTTTGTTCTCAAAAGCAGTCTTGTCCGTCTGGCTGCAGCGCAGACGCAGTTCTATACTGTCGTTGCGCATGTCGATGATGGTGGCGCGGTGTACCATTTGCGCACATGCGTCAGGCACCTTCGTGTCTTTGTTGTAATTGTATGGATAGAGCATCACGATGTCGCCGATGCGGAAATTTGTGGTGTCAGCCGACTGTGGTTCTTCAAACCGGAGCTTTATTCCGCTCACAGACGTCTCCTGTTTGTCCTCAAAGTCATATCCGGCGATGTGCAGCTTGTCGTAGATGTTGCCGGCAGCCTTCTTGTCCTCCAGCGTGTCATTCCATGTTGAGGCGAAGCCGGAATCCTCCTTCGTCTTGTTGCCCACCTTGGCGAGCAGCTGTTCGTTTTCCAGGAAGCGCAGAAACCGGAGATAATACAGACGCTCAAGCTTCGATGCCGATGCGATGGGCGAAAGGAGTTCTGAAAGTTGAGGCCGTATGTAATCCTCCCACAACCGTCCGGTCACCTTTTTCTTGTTCAGCATTTCGGGAGTAAGGCTTGTCAGAATGTCGAGTCCCTCCTTTGCATACAGTATCTCGCTCCATGCGAGCAGGTTGCGCATCCTGATGGCGCGGTGCAGCAGCTGCGGGGCATTAGGTGAGCTGACCAGTCCTTCAGAGTATTTGGAGTAGAGGAGCATGATGCCTCTGATTTCCGACGGATACTTGTCATATCCATAGGTGAGCAACGCACCATACAATAGGGCCTGCACCCAGTGTGGTTCCCTCACTTTGGGTATGTTGGGGTTATAAGATGGCGAAGTGTAAGGCACGAAATCCCCCTTTCCTGATTTCTGCTCTATGATGATGATGTCTTTATCCTTTTGCCACAAGAAGTCAAGGCGTCCCTGGATGCCCAGCACCTCGCTGAAGAACGACGGTTCGAGAACCACACCTTTCCTGTTGTAGTCTTTGATAGACTGCGGCAGACTGACACCTATCAGATGGCTGATGTTGCGCTTCTGTATCTGTGCGTCTTGCGTGAACCTGATGCGGTCCTTTGGAAGTTCCATTCCCGGGCATGATATTATGCTCATGATATTCCTGCTGACAAACTCCTTGATGCTGTCGCTGAAGGCGATGTTGCGGTCGTGTACCACATCATCGAGGAACTGCCCCGACAGGTTACCCAAATGTATGGGCAGCGTGTTGGGATTCGGTTTTATCTTGTTTACCAGATTCACGAACGGCGATTCGGCATAAGACTCGAAGCAGCTTGATATCGTGGTGATGTTTATGAGATAGTCTGGCTCCAGAATGATAAGCTCCGGCAGACAGATTTCGCCGCGCTCATCCATACGGATGCGCACCAGGTTCAGTCTGGCTCCCTCCCAGAGTGTTGTCTTGAGGTACGACCAGTCTGATTTCCCCTCAAACGTGAGGATGTGGTTGCTTTTGCCGTAGGAAATCTGCAGGGTGTTGTTGTTTTCCTCTTCCGTCGCCCATATATACTCGTCATCCCAACGTTCCACAACGACCCGAAGCACCTTCTCGCTGTATCGTCCCCATGTCTTCTTCCTGTCGGCACGTGGAAAACAGGCTTTCAGCTGCTCCGGTATTTCTTCCTTGCCGCACACATGATACACCAGCAGCGTGGTGGCTTTCAGATTATGCGGAAAGAGCTTGGAAAGTTCTTCTGCCGAGAGTTCCTGGTCGCTGTTGGGGCGGGGAAAGAGGTCCTTGCGACCCAGCTGTATGAGATTGGCAATATTGGATGGTATATCGTATTCCTTGATGCAATAATCCACCTTGGCGAATAGTCCCACGAAAGCAATCTGGCAGTCGAGAACGGCTTGATCCACCGTCCGGCGGAATACCTGTTTGAGAATGGCGTATCTCTCTTCTTCCGTCATGTCGTCAGCGCAAGATTCCTTCAGCAGCATATATAGGCTTGATGCGGAGTCTACGACGATGGATTTTCCTATGCTGGCATTGACCCTCTCGCTGTTGTCAATCTTTCGTTTGGTATATGGTTTTGTCTGCATGATTATTTTCCTGTTATGGTGTCGGCAAATCTGTTTTCCTTATGGCGCTACCAGATTTTGAGCGCATGCAAATATACTCAAACTATACGAGAATAAGCCATGAAAGCACACCTTTCGAAAAATAAAGCTGTCATAAACCATATCGCCACATTTGCTAACGTGCAATGCAAAAGGGCAACGTTTTTATCAACGTTACCCCTGGTTGTTGTAATTATTTCCAGTCAACAGTGTTGTTTTATTGGTGAAAATGCCGTAAATTTGCTGATTGAATAATAAATGCAGCATTATGGCAGAGAAATACATCAATCCACATACTGATTTCGGCTTTAAGCGCCTGTTCGGTTCGGAATGTAACACTGAATTGCTCATTAGCTTTCTGAACACCATATTTCACGGCAAACAGAATATCCAGAAAGTAACATATATAAATTCGGAATCACGTCCTGGTTTCTTCGTTGTACGTTGCGAGAATGACAAGGGAGAGAAATTCATCGTGGAGATGCAGAACGTATACCAGGAGTTCTTCAAAGACCGCACCATCTATTATTCTACGTTCCCCATCAGAGAACAGGCGCAGCGTGGAGGAGACTGGGACTTCCATCTCAATCCTGTATACACGATTGGCTTGCTGAACTTCAACTTTGCCGACGGTCTTGAGAACGCAAAGCGCTGGCACCATGAGGTGAAGCTGATGGAGGTGGACACACACGAGGTGTTCTACGACAAGCTCACATATATATATGTTGAGATACCTAAGTTTGATAAGAAAGAGAGTGAACTCGAAAGTATGTACGACAAGTGGATGTACGTGTTGAAGAATCTCTCCAACCTAATGCAACGCCCCGCAGCCCTGCAGGAGCGTGTTTTCACACGTCTGTTCGAACAGGCAGAGATATCAAAGTTCGACAAACAGGAACTGAAACTGTATGAAGACAGCATCAATGCATACCGCGACATCGTGAATGCCATACGGACTGCGGAGAAGAAGAAATATGCAGAAGGACGTGCGGAAGGACGTGCAGAAGGTGAGAAAAAGGCAAAAGAAAGAATAGCCTCCAATCTTCTGGCTCTTGGAGTGCCTATAGAAACTATCATGCAGGCATCGGGCTTGTCTGAAGAAGAGATAAAGAATATCCAATAAGACATCTTTTGCCTGTCTATAATGAGCAATAGCCCGTTATGGCGAATTAAAAGACAAGCAAAATCCACTCTTCCAAAAAACGAAATCCAAGCAAGTTCTTATGACCGATTTGAGGGCAGAATTGGGCACACTGCTTACCCAAATGGGGCACGCTGCTTGCCCATCATGGGTAACGTGCTTACCCCGGACGGGCAGAATTGCGGTCAGACGTCTGCCCAATAAGTTGATGTTGTAATACTCACATTCCTGTTTTCAAGATTCCGCCAACGAGTTAAGCATTACTATATTTTTTTGAGACTTCCATGATACTTCTGTGACACTTCTATGACACTTTTCTGTAAAGAAGAAAGAAAAGTATCATTGAAGTATTATTCTGGTTTTCAAGAGATTAGATATGTAAAGAGTCTCGAAAATGATACTATGACACTTTCCTCCGAAAAAAAAGTATACGTGTTACGTATTACAAGATGTAATGACCGATTTGGGATTATTGCAAAACAATAATGCAAGGAACCACCCTTTGGCTGCAATATGGTTTTCCCCATTCTATTTTAGGGATATCCCCTCAGTGGAGTTGGAGGGAAAACTATACTTTTGCCAACGGAAAGAAAAAATTATTGTAGAACGTATTAAGAAAGGACAACTATTATGAAGAAGTTTATATTGGCAGCTCTGGCGATAATGACTATTGGCTGCACGGCTCAGGCTCAGGCTTATAAGAACAGCAGATATTACAACCAGCGAACTGGACATCTGGACTACTCCCGCCGACCGGGCACGGGACTGTATCAAAGCGGCGAGAACTACTACGGACTGCGCATCGGACCGTCGTTTTCTACCGTGAGCTCCGACGACAAGACTCTTGATGGCGGCAACGCGCAGACGGGCCTCAACGTGGGTGCCGTGGTGGGCATAGCGCTGTCTGACCGTGCTCCGGTGTTTTTCGAGACGGGACTATACTATACCGAGAAGGGCGGCAAGAAGAAGCTCGACGACGGCAAGAAGATGACCTACGACCTGAACTATCTGGAGGTGCCGCTGACTGTGAAATATGCCTACCCTATCGACGACCACTTCTCCATCCAGCCTTTTGCCGGCGGATACCTGGCATGTGGTGTGGGCGGAAAGATAAAGAACTATCGCGAGAGAGAAGCAGACCCGTCGTTCTCGAGCGACCGCTTCAAGCGCTTCGACGGCGGACTTCGTTTGGGCTGCGGCGTTGCCTACGACATGTTTTATGCCGACCTGACCTATGACGTGGGTCTGGCGAATATCTGTCACGATGAGTTCGACACGTCGCACAACGGATGTCTGACGCTGAACTTCGGAGTGAACTTCTAAGTTCCAAAATCTCAATATATATTTCCGGGCATGGCTTCTCGAAAGCGAGGGGTCGTGCCTTTTTCGTTTGCCTTTGCCAACGTCTAATAGAGTGATCATATCTCTAATGACATTGACAAGCAGGGCTATAGTGCCGAGTTCAGCTCTGCGATATTCTATGATGAAGATGCTCGACAGGGAATAATAGGCGAAGCCGCTGTTGATGGCCATGCAGTCGGCAATGCCACGATGCAGATTATCCAAGAATCCGATTAAGCGAGGGAAATGGGAATGAAAAGCCCCCAAAGGCTACATTCCTGATACGGAACAGTACTTTGGGGGCATGCCTATAGTCTATGGATTGCAAATACGCTACACGGTCTGCTTCTTCACCACCAGCGAGGCTCCGATGCTCACCACCAGCACGCTGACAATGAACACGAGCGACGATATGGCATCAATCTCAAAGAACTCATGGATAAGCATCTTCACACCGATGAACACCAGGAGAACGCAGACACCGAGCTTAAGATAGCGGAACCTGTCGGCTATCGCTGCCAGGAGGAAGAACATGGCTCTCAGACCCAATATGGCAAAGATGTTGGAAAAGAACACCACATAGGGGTCGAGCGACACGGAGAATACCGCCGGTATGCTGTCGAAGGCAAAGATAAGGTCGCTGAACTCTATCACGAGCACCGTGACAAAGAGCGGAGTGAACAGCAGGCGTCCGGCACGGCGGATGAAGAACTTATCGCCCTCGAACTGAGGGTGAATACGTCCCGTCTTGGACAGCAGTCTGACGAGCGGATGCTTCTCCACATCCATCTCCTCCTTCTTGTTGCGGTTGAGATACATCTTCACGCCGCTATATACGAGCACCGCACCGAAGACGAGCAATACCCAGTCGAAACGGCTTATTATGGCAGCGCCAAGGAATATGAACACGAAACGCAAGACGATGGCACCGAGTATTCCCCAGTTCAACACATGCTGATATTCATTCTTCCCCACTCCGAAGGATGTGAAAATCATCATCATCACGAAGAGGTTGTCTACAGAGAGCGTCTTCTCTATCAGATAACCTGAGATATATGACACCGTCATGTAATGGCGGTATTGCTGCAGACTCGACTCGAAATCGTCGGGATTGAGTTTCAGATGCGAGGCATAGCGCGAAGCCACTGCCTGGAGATCGCTGAAATTCTCTATTCCATGTACCATATCACCATGAAACCACAAGAAGACGGAAAACAGGAGCGCCAAGGCTATCCATACGGCAGTCCAGGTGCCAGCCTCACGGATGGACACCTCGTGAGCCTTCTTGTCGATTACAAACATGTCAAGCAAAAGGATTGCGGCGATGAAAACCACAAAACCTCCTAAAAACAGCATTTCTGATAATTCCATATTTAAATATTTATAGTTGACGAGTGACGAGTTGACGAGTGACGAGTTGACAAAGGCGGGAGGAATATCCTCAAGCCTGTCTTCTCAAGCGGATGCAAAAATAATTATCATTTATTACAAAGTTGTTACAAAAACACTGATATTTAGACTTTTTAAGCTTGTCTGAAGAGTTTTAAGCCCTAAACACCCCATTGGAGATGCCGGAATTAGGATTTTTACACTAACTTTGCAGTCAGAATTAGCTTCACAATAAATGTATTACGTAAAAAAGAAGATGGAAATAGCAGGCTGCCACAAACTCAGTCTGCCCTACGAGAGCAAATGCACCAACCTGCATGGTCACAACTGGATCGTTACCGTATACTGCAAGGCCAGAGAACTGAACGAGGTGGGGATGGTGATTGATTTCAAGCATATCAAGAACAAGATACACGACTATCTTGACCACGGCAACTTCAACGAGCTGCTGCCTTTCAACCCTACGGCGGAGAACATAGCCAAATGGGTGTGCGACCAGATTCCGGAATGCTACAAGGTGGACGTGGAAGAGAGTTCCAACAATATGGTGACATACGTTAAGGACGAGGAGGAATGATGCGGATAAACGAGATATTCTATAGTCTGCAGGGAGAAGGACGCCACACGGGAACGCCAGCCGTTTTCGTGCGCTTTGCCGGCTGCAACCTCAAGTGTTCGTTCTGCGACACCGACCACTCCAGATCCGTGGAGATGACAGAGGAGGAGATTGTTGAGGAAGTGAGGCAATTTCCGGCACGCTTCGTTGTCATCACCGGCGGAGAGCCTTCGATGCAGGTCACGGCATCGCTGATAGAGAAGCTACATGCGGAGGGATGCTATGTGGCAATGGAGACCAACGGCACATACGAACTGCCAGAAGACTGCCAGATAGACTGGATAACATGTTCGCCGAAAGGGAAACCGCTGAAGCTGCACAGGATAGACGAGCTGAAGGTGGTGTATGAGGGCAACGACGAAGGAGTGGACAGATATGCCAATGTAGAAGCAAAGGAATACCGCCTGCAACCATGCGACGTGAAAGACGAGACGCTGAACAAGGCAAACCTGCATGGAGCGATAGACTATTGTCTGAAACATCCCAAATGGAAACTGTCGTTGCAGGCACACAAGATAATCAACGTGAGATAAGTTTCAATACGCATCAACAAATATATTTCTGTTTGTTTTTTGGAGTAAATAAAAAAAATGTATCTTTGCATTATCTTATAGACAAGTTTGTAATTAACTTATTTTGAACAACAGACAGAAGAACATGACACTATATCCGCTATTATTCGAACCCAACCTGCACACCGTGGTATGGGGAGGCGACAGGCTCTGCCCCTATAAGGGACTCAAGCCGCAAGATACCCCCATCGGCGAAAGCTGGGAGGTGAGCGCCGTACCGTCGAGCACAAGCATCGTGAGCAACGGCGAATGGGCAGGCAAAGAACTGACAACCGTTATCGACGCACATCCGAAGGAAATCCTGGGCGAATCGGTGAACAAGCTGTATGATGGCAAGATGCCACTGCTCGTGAAACTCATCGATGCCAAAGGAGACCTCAGCATTCAGGTGCATCCCAACGACGAGATGGCAAAGAGAGTACACGGCAAATCGGGAAAGACAGAAATGTGGTATGTCATCGACGCCAATCCCGGCAGCTATCTATATGCCGGATTCAAATCGAAAATCTCTGAATACGAATACAAGAAGCGTATCGCCGACGGCACCATAACCGACGTGCTTGCCCGCCATGAGGTGAAGGCCGGCGATGTGTTCTATCTGCCGGCAGGCAGAGTACACGCCATCTGCAGCGGCATCCTGCTTGCCGAAGTGCAGCAGTCGTCAGACGTCACCTACCGCATCTTCGACTACAACAGACCCGGACTGGACGGAAAACCGCGTGAGCTGCACACCGAACTGGCTGCCGAAGCTCTCGACTTCAATGTGGAGGACGAATATCGCACTATATATAAAGAGGATGACAACCGCGCCAACCTCATCATGGATTCACAGTTCTTCAGCGTAAGAGTGGCTGAACTGACGGAGCCGTTCCACCGCAACCTGCTGAAATACGACAGTTTCATCATAACGATGTGTATCAAGGGCGACTTCAAGATAAGGATAAGAGAGACAGGCGAAGAGACGACGGTGAGAGAAGGATACAGCTGTCTTATCCCTGCCGCCATCGCCGACTACGACGTGGTGCCGCTGAACGGGACCACAAGGATTCTCGACGCATTCATCGACAACAAGAAACGCGATCTGGGACACCGCATAACGCGTTTTCTCCACCTGTCGAGCAAATAAACCGACCACAACCCTAATGACAGATTGGACTTGAAACAATATCTTATGGTCATGATGACCGTTTGACCAAAACCGGTCATTAGGGCTTGATGGAGTCCGCATACCGCATGCGATATGCCGCAAGTGCAGTTCATGGAGTGAATTAATGCTAATTGTTATTAATACACTTCATGAATTCTTTTTTATATATAATATAAAATGTATCTTTGCATACATCTTTACCAAAGAAACAGACATACAAAAACATTTCAAAAATATAATTATGGTTAGCAACAACATTCCTCAGGTCAAGCTGGGCATCATCGCCGTCAGCCGTGACTGTTTCCCTATCGCGCTGTCAACACAGCGTCGCGAGAACATTGTAAAAGAATACACAGGTGAGATTTTCAACTGCCAGACCACCGTAGAGAATGAGCAGGACATGCTCAAGGCCGTTGCCGAAGTGAAGGCAGAAGGCTGCAACGCCCTCGTGGTGTTCCTCGGCAACTTCGGTCCAGAAACACCGGAGACACTTATTGCAAAGGAGTTTGACGGTCCGGTGATGTTTGTGGCAGCTGCCGAAGGCGACGGCGACATGATAAACGGCCGTGGAGACGCATACTGCGGTATGCTCAACTGCTCATACAATCTGGGCATGCGCCATCTGAAGGGATATATCCCTGAGTATCCGGTTGGAACGGCAGAAGAAGTGGCAAAGATGATCAAAGACTTCGTGCCGGTGGCACGCACCATCATAGGTCTGAAGGGGCTGAAAATCATCACCTTCGGTCCTCGTCCACAGGATTTCTTCGCTTGCAACGCTCCTATCAAGGGACTCTATGAACTAGGTGTGGAGATAGAGGAGAATTCAGAGCTCGACCTGCTCGTGGCTTACAAGGAGCACGAGAACGACCCTCGCATCGACGCCGTATGCAAGGAGATGGCAGAAGAGATGGGCGAAGGCAAATATTACCCGGACCTGAGCCGCCGCATGGCACAGTTTGAGCTTACTCTCCTTGACTGGGCAGAGCAGCACAAGGGTTCTCGCCAGTATGTGGCATTCGCCGACAAATGCTGGCCTGCATTCCCAAGCCAGTTCGGATTTGAGCCATGCTACGTGAACAGCCGTCTGGCAAGCCGTGGCATCCCTGTGGCTTGCGAGGTGGACATCTACGGTGCTCTCTCAGAGTTCATCGGCATCTGTGCTTCTGACGACACGGTGACTCTGCTCGACATCAACAACTCCGTGCCTAAATATATCTACGACGAGGATATCACCGGCAAATACGACTACCAGCTCACAGACACCTTCATGGGCTTCCACTGCGGCAACACTCCTCAGTGCAAGATGTGTTCTGCCCGTGCCATCAAATATCAGCTCATCCAGAACCGTCTGCTCGAGAACGGCGGCACTCCCGACTTCACCCGTGGCACTCTGGAGGGCGACATCGCTGCCAGCCCAATCACATTCTATCGTCTGCAGAGCACATCTGACGCAAAACTGCGCGGATACATCGCAGAGGGCGAGGTTCTTCCTGTAGCAACACGTTCCTTCGGAAGCATCGGTATCTTCGCTATTCCGGAGATGGGCAGATTCTACCGTCACGTACTGGTAGAGAAAAACTATCCGCATCACGGCGCAGTAGCATTCGGACACTTCGGAAAACCGTTATTCGAAGTATTCAAAATGCTCGGTGTTGAAGTAGATGAGATCGGCTACAACCAGCCGAAGGGTGTTCGTTACCCGACAGAGAATCCGTGGGGCTAATCCGTTCCGGAAGAATCACTGAAAAATAAGAAAGATATGCAGTAACGCATAAGCAAAAGGGCGGAGCAGAGATCTAGGTCTGCTGCCGCCCTTTTTGAAAAAGAGTAGAAAAAGGAGATTCGACATGTATTTTATTGGTGTTGACCTTGGTACTTCCGCTGTCAAACTGCTTCTGATGGACGAGGAAGGCAAAATTGTAAATATTGTATCGAGAGAGTATCCGCTGTATTTCCCGCATCCAGGCTGGTCTGAGCAGAAACCGGAAGACTGGTGGGAGCAGAGCAAAGAGGGAATCCGCGAGCTGGTAAAAGACGTAGACAAATCCCAGGTAGCCGGCATCAGCTTCGGCGGCCAGATGCATGGCCTTGTCATCCTGGATGAGAACGATAACGTCATCCGCCCGGCGATCCTCTGGAATGATGGACGTTCTCAGAAAGAGACAGAATATCTCAACAATGAGATCGGCAAAGATAAATTATCACAGTACACAGCAAACATCGCTTTTGCAGGATTCACAGCACCGAAGATCCTTTGGATGAAGAAAAATGAGCCAGAGAAATTTGCGCAGATCGTAAAGATCATGCTTCCGAAAGACTACCTTGCATACAGACTTTCCGGATCTTTCTGCACAGATGTTTCTGATGCATCC
>ENA-OPCM01001121-OPCM01001121.1-human-gut-metagenome-genome-assembly--contig:-NODE-1121-length-18390-cov-2.807418_pt1 | contig 18390 bp, 15 predicted proteins | sample MGYA00241252_ERZ501484 | MGnify/ENA primary metagenome ERZ501484 (study PRJEB25962, sample SAMEA2042583) | human gut metagenome | biome: human gut; feature: human-associated habitat; material: faeces...
CCACCGATATATACCGCAAGCAATGTTGCAACAACCGCAATCGTCACCGTGCGTATAATCCGTTTCTTTCTGCGCTGCCGATACACCGAAGGATCAATAAATGGCTCCTGCACATAGAGACTCACGGGCTTATCGTCTGTTTCTTTCGTTTCTTCCGGCTTCTTGTCGTCCTCTGCTTTCTCCGAATCCTCTGCTTTCTCCATCTCGTCTGATACTTCCGTCTCTTTGACTTCTTCCGTATTCGTTATTTCTTCTCTATCCTTTTTTCCCCTGCTCATAGTTACGTCCTTTTTATTTAGTATACAGATTTCTGTTTCTGTATCATATCCCATAGACCGCATGATTGCAACCAAATGCGGAAATTTTACATCTTATTTACATCAATCACAACCATCTCCGGCGGGTTGTTAATCCGGATATGGATCGAATGCATGCCACATCCTGCAGTCACAACCATCTTCGTCTTGATATCCGCGCTCTCATACACACCATAGTCATACTTCGGAAATGGATGTAACCGTGGAGAGATCACTCCGCCAAGTCCCGGTATCCGTATCATGCCGCCATGATTATGCCCGGACACGATCAAGTCTGGATGCAGTGTACAATATGACCGGAAATAATCCGGATTGTGTGCAAGCAGCACATTGCAGTGATCCGGCTGCATCTTCCCAAGCATGCTGGTAAGCACATCTTCCCGTAGCGGTTTCTTGATCAGCCGCTTATAATACGCCCGGGGCAGATCCAAGCCATACAGGCAGACATTCCAAGGCTCTAAAAATTCATGTGCATTTACCAGCATATGCAGATGATGTGCACCTTTGAGATGCTGGCTGTATTCCTGCCAGATACCATCGGTCTCCCGCACGCATTCAAGCAATCCGCGCTCATGATTTCCATAGGAATAATAAACCGGTGCAATTTCAGTCATCTTCCGGATTGTGTCCGCTGTCACCCTGTTATTCTTCCGTTCGCTCTTCCGACAGACGATCATGTCGCCAGGCAGTAAAATAATATCCGGCTGCTCCGTGTCAATCGCGGTAAGCAGATCCGTGTTCTCCAGACCATATACCTGATTGTGCAGATCAGCGATCATCACAATGCGTAATGGTTTCCGGACTTTCTGACTGATAAAATTGTAACGCACTATCTGAAAATTCATACTCATGGCTTTATTATACCCTATCTTCAGTTATTTCGCCATAAATATTCTTCCTGCAATCTCCGATAAACTGTATTTTAAGTCAAGCTTCGGCACCGACCGCTCTGCATACAGGATCACTTCGCTGATACACGTTCCGTTGCAGGAATACTGCACAACACCGACCGCATCCCCTTCCTGTATCGGTGCTTTCAGATTTTCGTAGGCGATCACCTGTTTTTCAATCTGATCCGGGTTCGTCGCTACAAGCGTGATCGTGTGCTGTTCCACCGGCTTTACCGTCACCGATTTGCAGGTACCATTCTGCACCGGGATCTGCAGATCCTCCGGCACGACTTCAGTATCCACATATGGACGGCACTGTGCGAATCCGTAATCAAGCAGCTTCATTGCCTCACTGTTCCGGATCTCCTTCGTCTCCGCTCCCATCACAACTGCGATCAACGTCACGCCATCCCGCGTCGCCGTCGCAGACATACAGTATTTCGCCTGCGATGTATATCCGGTTTTCAGTCCGTTTGCCCCTGTGTAGAGATTCAGGAATTTGTTCGTATTCGCAAGGTCAAACTGTGATTCGCCCCGTCTGGTCTTATGTGTGATGGAATCCATCCAGATCGTCGAATATGTAAGGATATCCGGATGATAAAGCAAAAGCTGTCTGGACATGATCGCGATATCCCGCGCCGACGTCAGATGTGTCTCAACCTCCAGCCCGCATGCATTGTCAAAATGCGTATGCTCCATACCAAGCTCCTTCGCCCGCTCGTTCATCTTCTGGACAAACGCTGCCTCCGAACCTGCCAGATGCTCTGCCATCGCCACTGCCGCATCGTTACCGGAGGCCACCTCGATGCATTTGATCATATCCTGCACCGTCTGTTCCTCGCCTGCCTCGAAGAAGCATTGTGAGCCGCCCATCGACGCCGCGTGCTCAGTCACGACAACCGTATCGTCCAGCGCGATATCTCCGCGTTCTAACGCCTCGAAGATCAAAAGCAATGTCATGACCTTCGTCACCGATGCCGGGCGCAGCATCTCATCCGCATTCTTCTCATAAAGTACCGTCCCGCTCTCTAATTCCATCAGTAACACCGATTTCGACTGGATTGCAAGCGCATCCTCTGTTTCCGCATACGCAGCCGGACAAACTATGCAAAGCATCATGATCAGTGTCAGAATCGCACATATAATCTTTTTCTTCATTTCCTCTCCTTTTTGCGTTTCTATCTAGTACAACTTAGATAGAATACGCCGGAAATTGTAACAATATACTGTCGTAGATAATTCATACAGTATAATTACAATTTCCGTCCGCCTCTAATTTGTACATTATACGAAACAACCTTGCAGAAAATGAATATAATAAGAAAAAGTGTGAAGGAGCATCTGTATGTGTGGCATTGCGGGCTACTTTAACCCAGACCAGAACTATGCGGAAAATCCCAAGCAAAACTTTCATACACTGTCCCGTATGATCAATACGATGAACCACCGCGGGCCGGACACCTACGGTCATACCATCATAAATTCGTGCTGCCTTGCGCACACACGCCTGTCTATCATTGATCTCGAAAATGGCAGACAGCCCATGTCTTATACGAAGGACGGAAACACCTACTATATTGTATATAACGGCGAGATCTACAACTACAAGGAAGTAAAGAAAACACTGCTCCGGAAAAACTATACCTTTGAAACAAACTCCGATACGGAAGTCATCATCGCTGCGTTCTGTCATTACGGACCGGGCTTTGTCAAAGAATTAAACGGTATCTTCGCAATCGCCATCTACGACAGCATGCGAAATACACTCTACCTCTACCGTGACCGCTTCGGTGTCAAACCACTTTATTATACGAAGACCGGCGATACACTCGTGTTCGCCTCGAGGATTGATACATTGTTTGAATACCCGCGCGTGCGTCCATGCATCGACATGAACAGCTTCAACGAGATCTTCTCCCTCGGACCGGCGAAGACGTACGGCAAAGGTGTATTCTCCGGGATCAAAGAGATCAAGCCCGGCGAATATCTGACCTACTCGCCGCAGTATATGACATCCCGGCTATACTACCGGATTGAGAGCCACCCGCACACCGACAGCTACGAGGAAACGGTAGAGAAAACCTCATACCTGCTTGAAGACAGTATCCGTATGCAGATGGTGTCCGACGTTCCGATCTCCACCCTGCTTTCCGGTGGCGTGGACTCCTCGTATGTATCCGCCGTCTGCAGCCATTTCCTGCCGGAGGATACACCTCTTACGACGTACTCCTTCGATTATACCGACAATGCCGTTTATTTTCAGGCGAACAGCTTCCAGCCGAGTGAAGACCGGCCTTACGTTGATATCATGAAAGGCTATCTGCACTCGGATCATATCTACCTGACGTGTTCCTACACGCAGCTTGCCGATCTGCTCGAGGCAGCCGGTGTCTGCCAACGATGGCAGATGTCGATTCGTCGCTGTTATATTTCTGTGGGGAGGTTGCAAAACACCACAAGGTCACGTTGACCGGTGAATGTGCCGATGAGATCTTCGGCGGCTATCCGTGGTTTCACCGTGACGCCATGCTGCAATCAACCACCTTCCCATGGACGATGGACATCTCCTTCCGCAAATCCCTGCTCCATCCGGAATTTGCCGCCAGCATGCAGATGGAAAAATATATCGCCAGAGCATACCGCACGACGCTCTCCGAGGTCGATATCCTGCCGGAGGAATCTCCACTCGATACGAAGAAACGCCAGATTGCCTATCTGAATATCCGCTGGTTCATGCAGACGCTCCTCGACCGGATGGATCGCACGTCCATGCAGCACGGACTCGAAGCCAGAGTGCCATTCGCCGATTACCGTGTCATCGACTATGTATTCAATGTTCCTTGGTCGATCAAAGCCAAGGACGGCGTCCCGAAGAGCCTGCTCCGTGCCTGTGCCGCCAAATACCTGCCGGACACGATCATGAACCGTCCGAAAAGTCCTTACCCGAAGACCTATCACCCGGAATACGAACGTGTGCTTGCGAACCGCCTGCGCGAAGTCGTCACCGACACCGCATCGCCGCTCCGGAGCTATCTGAATATCCCTGCGGTGCTAAAGTTCCTCGACGAGCCAAAGGAATATGGAAAGCCTTGGTTCGGTCAGCTCATGGCCGGACCACAGATGATTGCCTACCTGCTCCAGGTCGACTACTGGATGCGGAAATATATGTTATAATCCATTGCATGAAAAAAGCAGAGGTTGGAGCGTTTCACTCCTTCCTCTGCGTTCTTTTATATACAAAATACACCCGATAAGGTATATTTTATTCTAATTCCCTTTGAATCATACCTTATCGGGTGTAAAAATGTTATTTCTTGATATACGTCTGCTTATTCGTCGTTACAACATCACCGTAATTGTTCGCCGGTGCAGCACCGCCCTTCGGTACAAGCACGATCTGGATACCCTCGAGACGCTTGCTGAGTCCTGCGGTTCCGGCAGCTTCGCCGTTCTTCGCCCAGGCAAGCCAGCCGTAGGTCTGTGCGTGTACACGGTAATATACGTCGTAATGTTCTGCCATCTCGCCGGTTAATGCAATACGGATTGCTTCGAGGCGCTTCGCACGTCCACTCGTTCCAGCCATCTGACCATCACGGAACCATGTATTCACATTGTTCTCATTGCCCTGCCATCCGATGGATTGTACATGTGTCGTATAGACAATGCTTCCGCTGTATGGCTTGTTCGTAAGCTTGATGTTGATGCCTTCGAGTCTCTTTGCCTTACCGCTTGTTCCGCTCATCACGCCATTGTACTTCCAGCCCTGCCAGCCAAAGGACTGTACGTGTGTACGATATTCTACGTTCACATTGTTCTCACCTGTGACAACCGGATTCGCATTTGCTGTGGATGATGCGATATATGCTTCTCCACGGGCAGACTGGATATTTCCGATTGCATGATCGAAGCTCTCACCCTTCTTCACAATTACGATCTGGATTGCCTCAAGTCTCTTCGCATAACCAGCCGTTCCTGCAGGTGCGCCATTTGTCGCCCATGCAAGCCAGCCGTAAGATTGTGCGTGTACACGATAGTATACATCATACTTCTCTTTATCTGCGCCTGTGAGCTGAATCTTAATTGCTTCCAGTCTCTTTGCCTCGCCCTCGGTTCCGTTCATCTCGCCGTTAGCGGACCAAGGTAACCAGCCATAGCTCTGACAGTGCGTTGTGTACTGGATGCCAAGGTTGTCATTCCCATAGACTCTTATCTTAATACCTTCCAATCGCTTTGCCTTACCGGAAGTTCCTGCCATCTTGCCATTTGCAAACCACTTGTTTGCATTGTTCTCATCACCCTGCCAACCGTATGTCTGTACATGGGTTGTGTAACGGATGGTAACATCCGGTGTTTGTGCTTTGAGCTTCGCAATCGTCTCGGTAGCAAGAACTGTATTGCAGACCGTACATTCCTTATGTCTGCTTCCTTCTGCATCTACAGTCGCTTCTTTATCGACGATCCACTTGATTGTTGGATGCATACATGCCTTTCGTGTCAGTGTGATCTCGACACTTTCTACCTCGTAGTTACCTGCATCTTCGTCAGCATACTTCACTGTCACTGTGACCGGCACGTCCACATCTAACTTCTTGTCAATATCAGCATCATCAAACTTCCAGCCTGCCGGAAGTGTTACCGCACCAACTGTAGTCTTCGTATAGTCTACCTCCATAGATGCCCCCGGCATGTTCGGAGCCTTTGGTGCTTTCTGTACACTTACGCTGACATTCAACTTCATCGGGTTATCCGGCTGAGTCAATTCATAATTATTCGCACTATCACCAACCAGCTTCAGTTCTGGAAGTGTGATTTCTGTATATGTACCGGCATTCTTATCCGGAAGATCACCATACAGATCCGTCGTATCCGCTTCAACAACATCCTGTTCCAATATTCCGATCAGTGTTACACGGCTAACCTTTACTTTCGTTGCGCCATCATATATCTTATCAGATGCATCTATACTATAAACGGAAATCTCTTTTTTCTGTATCGTATATTCCACGGATGCACTTACCGCATCTTCTCCTGTTCCTACTGTCACAGTCGCTTTATAATCGCCTGCGTTGACCGGTTTACCTTCTACAAGTGTGGCACTTCTTCGCTTATCCACGCTTTCATAACTTACGCTCACTGAGTCAAACGCATCCTTAGGTGTCTGTGTCACAGTTGCTTCCTTGGCAGTTCCAGCATAAGTAAGAGAATCTGGTGCAGTTAATGTCACGGTTACTTCGTGCTTATCCGCTGTACAGCCTTCTCTCTGGCAGGTAAATATCAGCGTTACTCTTGTGCCATCCTCTGATTTTTCCTCGTCCACTTTGTAATCATGTCCAAACGCTGAAATAACCGGAAGCTTGTTGAGTTCCTTTGTTCCGTCTTCATCGCTGAACCGCCTCTGACAGCTTGTACAGGTCCAGTAAGCTTCCATTCCATCCTTCTCACAATCCGCATTTACTTTCTCGGATTTCACAAGTGCATGGGTAAACTTTATATCTTTCTCTTCGTTTGAATATTCAATTGTCAACGATGTATCTACTGTACATCCACTGTATGTCACATTCTGATAAACGGTTTTCCCACCAAGTACCGGGTATGGATCTCCGCCTTCGTCTGCAAGTGTCTGTCCCCATACAGGATCGTCCTGACCAACTTGTAAGCGATAAGCAATTTCGCCGCTGGCAAAATCATCTGCATCCCTTCCAGATGCACCATCTTCCTCTGCAATATAATTATCCTCAAGATAATAGCAATTATTTACAACTGCTTTCTCATTCTCAATAACTGCGATATTTCTTTTGTCATCATTATCATTGATAATGGTATTTATTGTGCCAATGTTATAACAATTTTCGATCCGTCCGGAAGTGGTGGAAGAGGCATTACTTCCGCATATACCTCCAACCATATATCCTCCCGTTACTGATCCGGTATTATAGCAATTAAGAATCTTATTAGTACTTCGACCACATATGCCACCAGCCCTAGTACCCCAAACAGAGTTGGCAACCTTTCCTTTATTATAACAGCCTGTAATGGTCCCCCCGCCGTTCATTCCACAGATACCACCCAGATAGTTATCATTATTATATAAGCTGCTTACCATTCCTTCATTATAACAATTTCTAATAATTCCACTATTGAATCCAACGATTCCTCCTACATTGTAACCCTTTTTGAGACAGTAATAGCTATCTAGCACCCCAATATTTTCTACAATTGCATTGTCGATTGTATTCTGAAATATTCCTGCTTCATCAATAGTGTCTGAAACACAATATATACCACTGATCGTATGCTGTGCACCGTCAAATGTTCCACCATATTGTTGTATCGGTGTCCAATCACGCAATCCATCTACATCTTTCGTAAGGTCTCCATCATTAAGGACATTTTTATTGACAACAATATCCGCTGTCAGAACTGCCTTCGCATTTACATATTTATACCTCTCCTTATTCACTTTATCGGCAAACCAGTAAAGCTGACCGGCATTTCCGATCTCATAGGCATTATTAGAATTTAATACAGCCGGTTCGTAGGCGTCACAAGCCTTACAGAAACCATTCTCATATGTATGCTCCCGTTCTACCTTCGTCTCTGTTACATATCCAATCGGGCAATCCTTACATGCCACATTCTCGTAATGCTTTTGGCTGTCTATGTATGTACCACCTTTTGTCGCTTCGGTATTATGTGTATGTTTCTCATAGCTTTCAGATCCATACTCATCCATTTTATAATTTACAAAAATCTTCGCGTCTTCTTCCACGGTAAGCTTATCCAGATTTGTAATACTTGCACCTTCCGCAAACATAATCGTGCCAGCACTTGGTATCTTCAGCTCCTCACATAAGGTCGCCGCTCCATAGATTCTCGCAGTGTTGTTCATGTTATCTACCACAATAGAATCTGTATATGTTCTCTTTATTGCTGAAAAGTCTATTTTTCCCGCTCTAATCTCACTATCCACGCAGTTAAGTGAACCCCCTACGAATACACGATCCGCTGTATTAATCTGACTTCCAGAACAATTAAGTATATTTGTATCTAAATAGGTACTTGTATTTAGTTTCACATTTTTTACTGTTGCAGTTTTTACGTTTATGTCATTTGAAGCATTTAATTCTATGTTTTCTACAGAAAAAGTATCTACAGCTATATCTGTACAAGCTAACTTGCCATTTTCTATGCCAGTAATATAAATAGCATTCTCCTTTGAATCAATTTGTCCTATGGTATTATCTCCTTTGATTTGCAGATTCAAATCGCCACCATCGTATATGATATCTCCTAAATTTGCATTCGTCAGGGTGAGGATATTGGTAGTCTCATTATAATTCCAGCCTGTCCCTTCCTTATTTATCACAGCACCATCTTTTATAACTTGATCTTCGTCTTTTGTTCCAACCTTCAATTTCGTTGGAATTTTTTCTGCTTCCTCCGCCTGCACGGTGAGACTGCCCCAGCCCGTCCCCTGTATCACGGACAGCACCATTAAACACGCCAGCAGCCATGCCAGTATCCTTGATCTTCGTTTTTTCATTCCCTCTCTTTTTCGCATATGATCCCTCTCTTTCTTATCTCAGTTAACTATAATCATCATTTCTGTATGATGGTCGAATGCACCGTATAAATGTGTGCATTTCCCCCTCACCATAACAAAAAAGCACGCTACTCTGATAGTAACATGCTTTTTTTGTAACATATTTTACTTATTGTGACAACCTTTCTGGGACGAAATGCATTTTTCTGGGACGAACGGTTCCAAATCGACCATTTTTTATAATAATACCGGCTGGATCTGCTCCTTTGCCAGTGCATATTCTACCGTCTCTGCAATCTTTGTCATATCCGCCACGCAGGAATTCGGCTTTTTTGCCGCATCGTCCTGTCCAAACGGAACGAAATAGATATGCTTCATCACCATGAGCTTTCCGATGTTCTGCAGATTGATGCCAAGCGCATCGTTCGTGGAAATAGCAATGATCACGGGACGCCCGTTCCGAAGGTGCGACTTCGCCGCCATCAAAACCGGAGTATCCGTGATTCCATTTGCAAGCTTTGCTGCTGTGTTTCCCGTGCAGGGTGCAATCACAAGGGCGTCGAACAGCTTCTTCGGTCCGACCGGTTCTGCGCCCTGTATCGTATGAATCGCGCTTCTTCCTGTGATTGTCTCGATCTCTTTCACAAAGGACTTCGCCTCCGCAAACCGCGTATCCAGTTCATAGGCATGCTGTGAAAAAATCGGCGTGATACTCGCCGCCTCATCCCGTAGAAGCTCTATCTGTTTTTTTATCTTTTCAAATGTACAAAATGATCCGGTAATCGCAAATCCCAGATGACAGTCTGACCGCATACCTTATGGCTCCTTTTTGTTAGTCCGAAGGAGTCTCCGTGGCGAGCGCATGCTCGTAGATACCGGAAGCAATCACAGTTCCTGCTTCCTTTGGATACAGCTTTCCGGGGATACCCAGATAGATGTCTGCCCGGATGCCGTGTGCCTTACAATACGCAAAATCCGTTCCGCCCGGGCTTGAAGCTATATCATAGATGAGAATCGACGTGGAAAACCATTGCAGATGCCCGGCGTCTAAGACCATCGCCGGTATCGTGTTGAACACATAGCTGTATTTGTCATAGGCGTAATGATCCCACTGTGCAAGATTCCGGTATCCATATGCATGCTGTTCGATCTTAGGTTTCAGTTCCTTCCGTCTGACTGCAACATCCACATGTGCCCCGGCTTTTGCCAGTGCATCCGCGATTGCTTTTCCGCAATGCCCATATCCAAGTACAAGACAGTGGCTTTCCAAGAGCACGGCATCTCTTCCGGCGATCGATAGGATTCCCTGTGCGGTAAGCTGCGCATTCTCCGTCACAAGTGTTTCAAGCTGCAGATATGGATGACAGGTAACACCTTTTTCCTGCAGCTTCTGCTGACTTGCCGCCGACAGCAGACCGTGATATAAGATCTGGTCGTCTGTCATGTACGCACACAGAATCTCCTCCTCTGCCTCTGAAAGCTTCGGTGCGGTGATCACACACGCATCCGCAACCGGTTCTTCCGGGTTCTCATATACATCATATCCAAGATGATAAAAATATCCGGCGACACTCTCCATCCGCGGATCGTGTCCGAAAACAATGATATTCCGCATACGCTGTCACATCCTCCTTACGATACTCTATTATATGCATACTGCTCGGGAAAGGTCTCTTGCTTCTCAATAAAAAAATGCATCGAATACCGTTCCAATATAATAAGAAAAACCCTTTTTGTCTACTGTTTCTGCCGCATACACCGGATATCCGGCAAGCCGGGTGTCCCCGATGGATACCTGCAGGGTTCCGACCATGTCACCCCGTGTAACCGGTGCGGTCAGTCCGCTTTCCGGTACAAACCGCTGCTGTACCGTCTCCGAGTCAGAAAGCAAAACGGTAAGCTTCCCCTCACATGTACCGGAAATAGTCGGTTCCAGGCCTTCTGCGACCGGAATAGCAGGAATATGCACCCCTGCAAGTTCGATTTCCCGGTATTCATAGTTTGCATCGCCATATGCAAGCAAAGCTCTCGTATCTGCCCATTTGTAATGCTTGTTGTGCGGCCAGCCACACGCAAGCAGCGCCACGATAAAATGTTTCTCTCCGACATTCACCGCCGCCACATAGCAATACCCGGCATTCCCGGTAAATCCGGTCTTCCCGGCTAACACACCATCCATCTGATCGAGCAATGCGTTTTTATTATAAACGGTAAACTGCCGTGTACCGTCACAGCTTGCGAATGTATACTGCCGTGTCTGGCAGATCTCCTGAAACTCCTCCTTTTCTTCGGAGACAAATACGCAGTACCGCATCAGCTTCGCCAGATCCTCCGCCGTCGTGCTGTGTACCCCGACCGCATCCTCGGCATCCAGGCCGTTCGGTGTAATAAAATATGTATCATGCAGTCCAATTTCTGCCGCCTTCCGGTTCATCATCTGTGCGAATGCCTCCACGCTTCCCCCGACCTGTTCTGCCACTGCACATGCGCTGTCATTGTGGCTCTCTAACATCATAGAATACAGAAGATCTTGCAGCACATACCGGTCACCGGCATGAAGCCCTAACCGTACCTCCGGCATCTTTGCCGCGTAGCTGCTCACAGTCACAACATCATCCGGATTTCCATATTCAAGCGCGAGAATCAGTGTCATGATCTTTGTCGTGCTAGCCATAGGAAGCGCCTCATCCGGTGCCCTTCCGTATAATACCCGCCCGGTATCCGCATCCATCAGCACTGCCGCCTTCGCATACAACTTCGGTTCCTCCGCCGCAGAAGACGGAACCGGACACCCACAGATCACAACGATCATAACAAGTAGATATACAATATAGTTCTTCATGCTGTTCCTTTCTTATCACGCTTCTCAGACATCTACTCCATTATATGGATAATTGTGACGAGTTAGACTTTCTAATTGAAATCGTTTCCGAAATCCTGTAAAATAAATAGAAGAATTTTCGACGAAGGATGACGCGTATGGCAACACTTTTTACATCTGAATTAGAGGAAGGTATGGTTACACTGACCGACACCTACTCCAACAGTGGCAAGCTGATCGTACCGAAGGATACGGTGCTTACGAAGAGTATCATCCAGATGCTTTCTGGCAATGATGTTGTATTTGTTGATATCTCTGATATCGTGGAACCTATTGTCGAATCACAGGAAAACGATCTCTCCTCTGCGCTTGACACTGAGAAAATAAAAGAAAAACCACAATACAAAAAATTCGTCCACCGTTATGAGAAAAGCATCTCCGAAATGGGCAATCATTTAAACGATATTGTCTACAAGAATGCTCCGATTGACGTGGATATGATGCTTCAGAACACCATGACGACGATGAAAGCGTTAAACGACTCCCCTCTCAGCATCTTCACAATGCTTTCAACCATGAAAAACTATGATGATTTGACCTTTAACCATTCATTAAACGTCGCGCTCATCTGCAATATCTTCGCTGACTGGCTGAATCTGTCCGAAGATGACAAGAAACTCATCACCGCCTGCGGTCTGTTCCATGATGTAGGCAAGCTGCTGATTCCGGATGCGATATTGAAGAAGCCGGGCAGGCTCACGAAGGACGAGTTCGACATTATCAAAACCCATCCGGTCAAAGGGTATCAGCTGTTACAGAAGAACAAGCTCGATCCGCATATCCAGTATGCCGCCCTGATGCACCACGAGAAATGCGATGGCTCCGGCTACCCGATTGGCTTAAAAGGCAACCAGATTGACTGGTGTGCCCAGATCGTCACGATTGCAGACATCTACGAGGCTATGACAGCAAAACGCGTCTATCGCGGACCGATCAGTCCATTTAAAGTCATCAACATGTTCGAGGAAGACGGACTAAAAAAATACAATCCAAAATACCTGCTTACTTTCTTAGAGCACGTGGTAAACAGCTATATGAATTGTAAAGTCCGTTTAAGCAACGGTGAGGAAGGTGACATTGTCTTTATCAACAAAGTCCGTCTCTCCAAACCGATGGTAAAAACAAAGAATAATTTTATCGATTTGTCGAAACAGACCGACATCAACATTGACAGTATATTATAAATGGGTAACTGCAAACAGATACCCATTTTTCTATCTCTCTTTATACTTCTACTTTGATATTTACTTCGTCCATTGCCTCCTGACGGAATCGTTCGATCTTGTCCGGGGTGATAGATGGAAGCTCGTCCATCGAAGAAACACCGAAACATCTTAAGAAATCCTCGGTTGTTCCAAACAGGATTGGTCGACCGACCGCATCCAGTCTTCCGACTTCGGTAATCAGATTGTATTCTACCAGACGATTGATTGCATGCACGCATGATACACCACGGATTGCTTCGATCTCCTGTCTTGTGACCGGCTGCTTATATGCCACGATGGAAAGTGTCTCCATCAGTGAATCCGTCAGACTATGCTTCTTCGGGATATTCACCAGACTGGATAAAATATCATAATATTCATTTTTCGTACAGAGCTGATATGCATTCTCCAGCTTAACAATCTTGATGCCGCGATCCTCTTCCTCGTAACGCACCATCATATCGTCCAGAATCTTCTGTACTGTCTTTCCGTCTATCTGCAGCACATCTGCCAGATCCTTCAGCTCAACTGCATCGCCCATGGAAAAAAGGATTGCCTCAATGGCAGCCTCTGTCTTTTTTACGCTTTCTTCCATCTATGTATCTTCCTCTCACTTTCCATCTCTTTGTCTCTATGCTTCCAGCGAATCGATAATGATATCTCCAAACAGCTCATCCTGCCGGATCGTGATATCGCCAACCTTCATCAGCTCTAAGATTGCCATAAAGGTTACGATGATATTAATCTTCGTCGCCTGAATCTCCAGCAGTGTCTTGAAATTAATACCCTTTAGTCCTCGGATGCTCGCCCGGATATCGTCCATCTTATCTTCGATCCGCACTTCGTCCTTCTCGATCGTTCCGAATTTACTACGCACCGGATCAACACGGTCAACCGTACGCTTCATCACCTGGGTAAATATCTCATTTAACTTCGCGAGTGTCACATCTCCGATCACCTCTGCCGGATCAATCTCCTCTTTGTATTCGAGGACTTCCTTCGGAATCGTCGCCGGCTTATAATAGTTCTTTCCGGCATCGAGGTTCATATCCTTCAGCTCGAGCGATGCGTATTTGTACATCTTGTATTCCAACAGACGACGCACAAGCTCGGCACGCGGATCCTCCTCTTCTTCCTCTTCCTTCTCCTCGCGTGGCAGTAACATCTTCGCCTTAATAGAAATCAATGTCGCTGCCATCACGAGAAATTCACTCATCACGTCCAGATTTTCCTCCTGCATACGATTCAGGTAATCCAGATACTGCTCGGTAATCTCGACGATTGGAATATCAAATATATTAAATTTGTTCTTATCGATCAGATGCAGTAGCAGGTCAAGCGGACCTTCAAACTGATTGATCTTGAATTCTAATTTTTCGTCCATACCTGGCTATTCTATCATCTTTTAGATAATAATGCAAACCATTCCGCCGTTCGAATCGTTGACGATTTTCTCCATCGTATCCTGTAATTTCTGCTGGCTTTCCTGCGTGATCTTGTTGACCTTCGCCGAAAGTCCATCCTCCACAAGCTGGCGCACCGTCTTACCAAATATATTCACATCCCAGATATCGTCCTGCTTCTCCCCATCCTGATGGATATATGCGATCAGATCTTTCGCCTGTTCCTCAGAGCCGACGATCGGTGCAATCTCAGTCGTGATATTCGCCTTGATCAGATGGATGGACGGTGCCTGCGCCGTCAATTTCACGCCGAACTTGTTTCCGGACTTGATGATCTCCGGTTCACCCAGCCGGATATCGCCTGCATCTGGTGTTACCGAGCCATAGCCGGTCTTAAACGACTGCATCAGCGCAGTACTTACCTTCGCACACTGGGACTTTGTTGCAGCAAGCGACTTGACTGCTTTCATGAAATCGTATTCGTTCTGGATCGGTTCACCCATGATCTCAGAGAGCATTGCATAGTAATATTCTGGTTTTAATACAAGACGGATCTCGACAGAGCCATCTGCCAGGTTGAGTGCCTGCATCTCGATGGACTGCAGATATTCATCCTCGACAAACGCATAGTTCGTCGCATCCTTCATCAGATACATCTGACTAAAGATCTGGTTTGTCTTCTCCACGATTTTCTGTTTGATTGCATCCTTCATATCGAGTGCTTCCACCCATTTGGGGATATCAAACTTCACGCAGGTCACCGGGAAATCCAACAACAGTGCTTCAAAAATATGTACGACATCGGCTTTCCGCAGCTGGTCACAGTTGATTGGCAATACCCCGACACCATACTCTGCTTCCATCTGCTGTGCAAGCTCCAGTGTCTCCGGGCTGGCTGGCTTTCTCGTATTTAAGATCACGATAAACGGCTTGCCGAGCGTCTTTAACTCCTGAATCGTCTGTGTCTCCGGCTGTATGTACGCACTTCGGTCAAGCTCCGAGATTGTATCGTCACAGGTGACAACGATGCCGACGGTCGAATGGTCGTAGATGACCTTCTTCGTTCCAATCTCTGCCGCCTTTGTAAACGGGATATCATAGCCAAACCACGGTGTCTTCACAAGCCGTTCCTTGCCGTCCTCCTCGTGTCCCTCTGCGCCCTGCACCATGTAACCGACACAGTCAATCATACGGCATTTGAAATGTACCCCATCCTCGAACAGCACTTCAACGGCTTCCTTCGGAATAAACTTTGGTTCTGTCGTCATCACGGTTTTTCCGGCAGCCGACTGTGGCAGCTCATCCATGGCACGCTTCCGATTATTATCATCCGCAATCGCCGGAAGCACCATCAGCTCCATAAATCGCTTGATAAAGGTCGATTTTCCTGTCCGCACCGGACCGACCACACCGATATAGATCTCGCCATTGGTTCGTGTTTCTATATCCTTATAAATGTTCATCCAAGCACTAGCCTCCTATATTCCTACCTGACTATGTTCAATAACTCAATATAATATATGTCCGGCTACATGATTTATTCCAAAAAAATAGAAGCCGTCCTCTGACAGCTTCTATTTCACTTCTTTATTGATATATGTCTCTAGGCCTGCTCATTGTCCCATGCAAGTCTTGTCGATTCAGAAGTACGGTTTCTGGTGAGCAGCATCTTCATACCCTCTTCTGCGTTTAAATCCTCAAACAACAACCGATTGACGACCGACACGATCGGCATCTCCACACCATATTTCTGGCTGAGTTTGTAAGCTGCCTTTGCAGAATACACGCCCTCAACAACCATCTGTACTTCATCCATTGCTTCCTTATAGGTCTTACCCTGTCCCATCAGGAATCCTGCCTTTCGGTTCCGGCTATGCTTGGATTCACAGGTCACGATCAGATCTCCAATTCCGGAAAGACCTGCAAATGTCTCAAGCTCACCGCCCATCGCAGTTCCAAGACGGATGATTTCCGCTATACCACGTGTGATGATCGCAGCCTTTGCATTGTCACCACAGCCAAGTCCATCGCCGACACCTGCCGCAAGCGCGATAACATTTTTCAGTGCCCCGCCAAGCTCAATACCGATCACATCCGGGCTCGCGTACACACGGAAGTAATCGTTCATAAATGCATCCTGGATCATAAGCGCGGTCTTCTCATCCTTAGCACCGGCAACCACGGTTGTCGGCATACGCTTTCCAACTTCCTCTGCGTGGCTTGGACCGGATAAGACGCCAACCTTGCACTGTGGAATCTCTTCGTGTATTACCTCTGTCAGAGTCTTGAGGGATTCATCCTCAATTCCCTTCGATACATTTACAATTGTCTGTGCCCCTGTTATGTAAGGTGCGACACGTTTCGCCGTGCTTCTGATAAATGGCGATGGAACGACCATCACGAGAAGCTCTGCATCCTTGCACACCTCCTGCTCATCTGTCGTAAAACGCACCGAATCCGGCAGCTTCACGCCAGGCAGCTTCGTCAGATGTTCCCGTTTCGTGTCAAGCATCTCAATTTCCTTTTCGTCCACAGACCACACAGTAATATCATGTCCATTGTCTGATAACAGTACCGTCAACGCTGTACCCCAGCTTCCGGCACCCAATATACCGATCTTCATACGTTAACCCCCTTTATGAAACCGCTTTTTTCGCGCCTAATTTATTTTCCTCATGATGCAACAGCCGCACGATGTTCGCATGATGCCGCACGATCGCCATTCCGCAGATCACGGCTACCACGATCACGCTCTCCACCATCGCATGATACGATGGTGCACTCGCCAGATCAAAGCCGTATTTCCCATGGAATGCGAAGATCGCATACTCGATACAGAACATCGTCACGATGGTGATGGAACCAAGGGAGACATATCTGGTAATCGCTACGATCACAATAAACGCAATCAAACAACTGACGATAATCACAGGATCTAAGAAACCAACGATAATCCCAGCGGTTGTCGCAATTCCCTTTCCTCCCTTAAAATGCAGATAACAAGGGAAGTTATGTCCAAGCACTGTGCCAAGTCCGGCATAGGCAAGATACAGATACACCTCGTTTGGATACAAATGTCCGATCACAACATGCACGATCGCACTGATGATGATTGCCTTGAACAGATCGCCGATAAATACGATCAGTCCGGCTTTCTTTCCGAGTACCCGGAGGGCATTCGTTGTTCCAGCGTTGCCGCTTCCATGCTCTCTAATATCAATGCCTTTCATTCTTCCATAGATATACGATGTCTGAAGCAGTCCAAATGCATAGCCTGCCACCAGACAGATCACTCTCGCTAGTATCATGATTATTTTTCTTTCCTCTCCCGTATAATGAACTTCAGCGGCGTTCCCTTAAATCCAAACGCCTCCCGTATTTTATTCTCGATGTATCTCGTATAAGAAAAATGCATCAGTTCTTTATCATTGACAAAGATGACAAACGTCGGCGGCTTCACAGAAACCTGTGTGATATAGTAAAGTCTCAGGCGTTTACCCTTGTCTGAAGGTGGCTGGTTCAAAGCAACTGCCTCTGCCATGATCTCATTTAAGACACCGGTTGCCACACGAAGCGAATGGTTCTCGATAACCATGTCAATCGTCTCAAAAAGCTTCGGCAGACGCTGACCGGTCTCCGCAGAGATAAAGAGCAGTTCCGCATACGGCATATACGAAAGCTTCTCACGCACATCCTCGGTGAACTTCTTCATTGTCTTGTCATTCTTCTCGATTGCATCCCATTTATTGACTACGATCACAATGCCCTTGCCTCTGTCATGGGCAATACCGGCAATGCGGCGCTGGCCGACCCGCCGTACAGGCACTGCCACCTGGAGGTGCGCGCCGCAGCGGGCGGCGTCGGGCTGAACCCGACGGTGTATGCGGGGTGCGAGAATGCTGTCGGCGTGTACGGCGCGGCGGGACGGATGCAGGTCATCACGGTGGGGCCGGTCACCCAGGGCGATGCGGACGCGGTTTTGGAAGTCTGCCGGGCCCGCGGGCTGGTGGATGCCGGACTGTACAGAAGTGAATGGAGGGATGCTTAATGGAGAAACGAAATCTGTTTGTCAGCGGCAAGGCCGTTGTGGCGGCGGTGTGCGGGGCGTTCACGGCAGCGTTCGGCTGGCTGGGCTGGCTTGTTGTGGCGTG
>ENA-OPCM01001128-OPCM01001128.1-human-gut-metagenome-genome-assembly--contig:-NODE-1128-length-18323-cov-2.982045_pt1 | contig 18323 bp, 41 predicted proteins | sample MGYA00241252_ERZ501484 | MGnify/ENA primary metagenome ERZ501484 (study PRJEB25962, sample SAMEA2042583) | human gut metagenome | biome: human gut; feature: human-associated habitat; material: faeces...
CTTCACCATCAAACATAACTTCGGTGTTTTCGAGAAATTTTGCAAGGTCTTTAGGAGTTTTTTTTGCTTCAGTGGAACTAGTATGGCCAAGCAAGTAATCTGTAGTAACACCAAATAAGTTAGCTATTTTTAATAAAGTGTCATTGTCAGGTTCACGTTTATTCAATTCATAATGCGTATAAGTACCACGAGCAACGCCTATAATCTTTGCAGTTTCTTCTTGAGTAAGCTTTTTTGAAAGGCGGAGTTCTCTTAAAGTATCTCCAAACATTTGATCACCTCTTTATGAAATTGTAGCACATAGCGACATATAAAAAAATAAATGTCGCAACAAGGGACAAAAGTGCTTGACAATGTCGCGGATTGAAACTATAATAAAAATGTAGCGAAAAGCGACAAAAAAAGAAAGGGGGGATATTGATGGAAAAAAGTTTGTGGTTAAAAGATATTAGATTAAAATTAGATTTGACTCAAGAACAGGTTGCTGAGCGGGCAGGTATTTCGAGAACGTTTTATACGGAGATTGAAACAGGAAGTAAAAAACCTTCTACTAAAACAGCAAAAAAGATAGCTCAAGTGTTGAATTTCGATTGGGTTATTTTTTTTGAAGATGAATGTCGCGAAACGCAACAAAATGCTGTTTGATTTGAAGTTTTGAGAGAAAACGGCGCCAAGCCGAATTTTAACGGAGAAAGGAGCAAAGAAGATGGCTAAATGCAATTACTGTGGTCGAGAAAGTGATTCTCACGAAGTTAAACAGGTTGGTGGTTATTACATTTTAGAGTGTTGTACAGACTGTGAAACTGAAATTCTAGCTGATAAAGATGCTAAGGAGGCTTAAACATGAAGAAGTATTTGATCGCATTTGGCGCTGTTGTAGTTGTGGCTTTGATGCTGGTCAGTATTGCAGACGGGCAGAAACCTTTAACAGATGTTCAAGAGGTTACTGTTACTTGTGTCGTCCGGCCAGGAGATACTTTGTGGAATATAGCAGAAGGTTTTTATGGACACGGTATTAGTGCAGAAGATTATAACGCTTTTCAGTACAGAATATCGCAGGATAACAAAGAGCTTTTTGCTGATGGTCGCCAGCTACAGGTAGGGGACAAAGTGAAAATTCGTTACTATACCAAACGGTGAGTTTATGAGTTTATTCTACAGCAGAAGGGAGTGGTAAATGTGCTGAAAGAACTGCTTCAAGAGTGCCATATGACGCAAGAAACCGTCGCTGAACAGGCAGCTATGCACAGATCAACAGTCGCACGTATTATCAATGTTCCGGAAGCGGCACATCCGCAGATGATTATGCGGTTTGCAGAAACTTTCGGAGTTTTGAAAAATCATGTGATGCGGTGGTACTGTTTGGAAGCATGCCCGCTGGGTAAAGCTTGTCAGAGTACAGAATATCGTGAGGTATCACTGGCACAGACGGCCTGCTTTATTTATTCGTCAGTTAGTGCCCTAAATACTAAACTGGCAATCGTTTTAAGTATTGCCTCAGACGAACGGGTAAGTTGCGACGAAGAAAAAGACTTCGCCGACATTTTAAAAAATATCAACGAAGTCAAGCAGGCAATATCCGATATGGAATTATGGGTTTATCGCAATCAGGATTTATTAAGAAAAAGAGAAATCGCCAGTGCGGTAACACTGACGATTAAGAGATAACCACGGTCAAATAGTTAACTCATGTTTTTATTATAGCAAAATGAGGCAGGTGACGCAAATGGAGATTTATACCGTAGAAGATGTTATGAAAATTTTGCATTGTAGCAAATCAACTGCATATAAAATGATTCGGATTGTACGTGGTGAGTTAAAGCAACAAGGTTATATTCTACCGCCGGCAGGTAAGGTTCCGAAAAGTTATTTTGACGAACGTATATATATGCCTAACTATCAAAGGGAGCTGGCTTGATGGCTAAAAATGATTTACAGACAAAAATTGATCGCTTGAATGCTGCTGCTGAGATTATTGAAAAAGAACATAAACCAAAAAAGATGTCGGTGTCTTCTGAGCAGAAAGCCTTTGCAAGTGTTGATCGTATTAAATCCTGTTACCGGTGCGAGTTTGAATTTTCTTGCTTGGATGCTGGTAGACCTTGCTCAAGATATTCTTATGTGGATTAGGCGGGGAGATATATGTTGAATCAAGCTTGGTTTTTTTATGATGAATTTAAAGAAGTACCGTTAGAAATATATCAAATTGATCAAATGGTTTTGATGGGACATTTGACAGAAAAGGAAGCCCAGGAAAGAGCTTTCTATGTGAATATAGATTATTACTTAGCGAGGTGTAAATAATGTTTAAAAAGGCAGAACGTAAAAGAATTTTTGTGAAAATGGCACTGTGTGGAGTATCGGGCAGCGGTAAAACTTATTCCGCATTGTTACTGGCTCAGGGATTGGGTGGAAAGATCGCCATGATCGACACGGAAAATGGCAGCGGTGAACTTTACTCTGATCTATGCGATTATGATGCGGCCCAACTTGACCGCCATTTTCACCAATGAAATTTATTAATGCGATCAAAGAAGCGGAAGCCGAAGGTTATAACGTACTGATAATTGATAGCCTATCTCATGCCTGGTCCGGGCAAGGCGGTATTTTGGAAATGGTAGACAAAAAAAGTGCTACCAGTAGAAGCGGGAACAGCTTTACTGCTTGGCGAGATGTTACGCCGGAACATAACAAGTTAGTGGATGCAATACTTCAGTGCCGTATGCACGTAATCGTTTGTATGCGGTCAAAAACAGCCTACGAAATGCAGGAGAATGAGAAGGGCAAAAAAACGCCTGTAAAGGTCGGATTAGCGCCGATACAACGTGATGGAATGGAATATGAGTTTACGATTGTATTCGATATTGATCGTGAAAAGCATTATGCCTTAGCCAGTAAAGACCGTACAGGCCTTTTTGAAAAAAATATTGATGTGATTACGCCTGCGACTGGTGAGTTGATTCGTAAATGGGTTGAGGGTGGTATTGAGGTTAAGCGGCCTATAAGAGCAGATAAATTTGTCCAAGTCTATAGTGATGATTGCATGGTACTAACAAAAAAAGGCTTTGAAAGTATCAAGAATTTACCTGTCGATACATTGGCACAGATGGCTGCACATCAAAATTACGCCCTTGCCGCTACCGCTATAACAGACTTTCTTGACGCTAAAGCCGTAGCAATGACAGATGATGGATCTGCGGAAGCGACTGAAATTGATGATTTGGTAAATGAATTACCCGATATTGAAGATCAGGCAAGTAAAGTAGATGGTCCGATTGGATAATTTGTATTCTAAGTGTTTACGTTGTGGGCGAGATATAAAACGTCCGGAGAGTATTAAGCATGGCTATGGCCCTTCCTGCTATAAAAAAATGTTAGAAGAAAAAGCGCAGAAAGAGCTTATTTATGACGATGATAAAGTCGATATAGAGCCCTTTAGAGGCTCTATATACGACTTGAAAAATATCTAATGAAAAATCAAGGCGGTATATCATGGGCGGGTATTTTAAGTTGTATAGGGAGTTATTCAAAAAACCAATATGGCTTAATAGCTCAAATGAGCAGAGGGTGATATTGATAACTTTATTAGCTATGGCGAACTGGAAGGAAACTGAATGGGATTATTTTGGTGAAAAAATAATTTTAAAGCCTGGGCAATTTGTTACAAGCCTTCAAAAAATCGTTGAACAGTGTAAAGCTGAAGGCGTAGAGGCTAACAAGCAGATTACGGTTCAAAATGTAAGAACAATGTTACAAAAGTGTGAAAGGCTCAATTTCTTAACAGTAAGGCTAACAGGAAAATCAACAAAGAGCGGTAGGCTCATAACCATAGTAAATTGGCGGGTTTATCAAGGTGAAGAACCTACTGTTAACAAAGAGATTAACAAAGAACCTAACAGCCAGCTAACAAACAACCAACAAAGAGCTAACAAAGAACCTAACAAGCACATAAAAGAAGAATATAAAGAACTAGAAGAAGATAAAGAAAGTATAAGAAATGGGGAAGAAAAAAATGCGCCCAACATCCCCAAAAAAAACAGCTCGGAATTGGCAAAAGGTGCTCAATATTTTTCGGCAAAAATAATGCCGATCTTGAATCGTAACCAGGCAGAGCAGATTAATGATTTAGTTGCCGAGTATGGTGCTGATAGTTTTATTTTAGCTTGTGATCGGGCTGTGGTGGATAAAAACAGGTCAATAACACATATTGCCAATTTACTTGAAAAAGCACGCAGGTCAAGGAATAGCGGGCAGTCGGTGAATGTTGAAAGTATTTTAGACGAATTGATTGAGCGGGCAGGTCAATCTTAGAGAAAGGTTGTGGTTTAAATGCCTCAGAGAGCACTTGCATTAACCGATATTTATAAGGGATTTAAGTTTTTTCAGATGTGCGGTCGGAATCCGCCAGTTAATAACAGCTTGTTCGGCAGCAAGTGTATGACAAGTGAGCAGCAAATTAAGGACGCCCTAGCAACAAAAGCGGATATTTGGATTGATATTTTCAAACGGGTTGAGGTTCCTGTTTTCGAGATGGCTATAAAAAAAGTGATTCAGCAGACAAAGTTTTGGCCAAACGAGCAGGAGTTTGCTGCCGCAGTTGATTGGGCACAGGAAGAAATAAGGTCAGAAGCTTATCAGTTGTCGCTTGCGAATGATCGTGAAGCCAGGGAACAGTTCAGCAAGTCTTTTTCAAAAGAACAGCGAGATAAAAATAAAAAAATCATTGCGTATATTATTTCTCGGATTGGGAAGAAAGAGCGATTGAAGGTCCCCTATAACGAAAAAGTTATTGAGTTTGGACGATTGCTTTATCCGGATGCATCCGATGAATGGCTGAAAGAAAATTACAACGATATTGCAAATTTCAAGAAACAAAAACAATTTTGCGATAACTATTGCAAAGGTCGTGAAAATTGCCCTAATAGTGGCCGACAGCCAGGGCTTAGGGTAGATAAACAGTATGGTTACATCAGACCCGTGTATTACACCGGGACCTGTAGCAATTTTTAAATAAAGGAGCGATGAACATGGCAAGAAGGTTCAGGAAAATTCGTTATGACGAGAAGAAAGGGCAGGTAACGCTTATCTGGGAAGATGGTAAGGCACACGAGGATAAATATTCTCTTGAGTGCATGGAATCACCACGCCCGGAGTTTGTTAAAGCATTCAAAGAATTAGCAAAGCATGTTGCTGAATTGTGTGAGTTGCCGGCAGATTATGCGGACCGCATTACCACTCGTAGCGTATCTTTGAATTATGGGGGGGTACAGGAAACGATGGGAGCTGTGCTATCTGCTGTTATGGAGCTTGAACAAAGTAATGGCGTGCTGGTATTGAATACCCCGCATAAAACTGTAGAAATGCTTACAGAAACGGCGGAGCCTAACGCTAAGATGTTACTTACAGCAGAGTGCATTGAAACGCTGGAAATGCTAATTGACGAAGCTCATGAGTATGTAAAGGGTGTTCGGGCGCAGGGTGATCTATTCACCCCGGCGGTTGGCGAAAGTGCTTAAAAATAAAATTTAGGAGTGTTGAAAAATGGCAAATAACAAAGTTAGTAAAGGCAGCAAAGGCAGCAAAGGCAGTAAAGGAAGTACAGCAGTACCGCCAAGTAAAGAGAAAAATATGTCGGTTGATCAAATTTTAGATGTGTTGAGAAGGCAGTCTGGAGATACAATAACAATTTCTGCAAAACGCTTAGAAGCTTTATGCAAGGAAATTAAGTCGTTACGCTCTGAGGTGGAAACTTTAACCGCTGATAAGAATCAGAATGATGAACAGGAGACCCCAGATGCAAATTAGTCCGATTTACAGTTATCAAGATGATCGCCCAGAGATACAGTTTGGACGAGTGAATTTTGAACTTGAAAAAGTTGATGAAGCGTTAAAGGCCTATACTGCTAATACAAATGAACAAACTTCAGATGCTTTATGTATGGCGATCTATCAAGCTGAAATAATGCTTGAAACTATGGCCCTGCAGGTAGAACCGGATTACAGCAAAAGACACGTTAATTTTCTAAAGACTGTTCAAAAAAATTGTGAGAAAGCTCTTTATAGCGGCAGTCCTAAAGGTTAGTAAAACAAAAAGAAAAAGCACCGCTTTTTTACACGGTGCTTTTTCAAAAAAGATTTGAGAGTGGGTTGGAGAGAAAATCAGACGTCCGCCGAAGTCATGAGTTTCACATTGCAGAACTCACAAATAAATTTTAGCAAAGTTGCTGGTCGGACGCAAAAAAAGTGAGGTAGCTATGAGTGTAAATTGGTCGGTTAGAGGACGAAAAAGCAGGGCATATGGCGAGCATTTTGAAAAAATGATATTAGCTTCGTGTGACCATTATTTAGCGGCTCAAATCGCAAAAATAGAAAAAACACCGGAGCCGATGAAGATTATAAAACCTTTTGGAACAGGTCAGTTTATCGCCTGTTTCGCATCAAAAGCCCAGCCTGATTTTAAGGGAACTTTAAAAAATGGCAGGTCAGTAGTGTTTGAAGCTAAACATACGGATAGTGATCGAATGAAGTATGAAGCACTGCTTGAATGGCAAAGAAAAGCTTTGTGTGAACACGTTGGATTTGGCGCTGCCGCTTTTATTCTTTGCAGTTTTGAGCTGGAACGGTTTTACCGGGTGCCGCTTTTTGTATGGCTGGACATGAAAAGAATATTTGGGCGTAAATATATGCTTGAAACTGAACTGTCAAAATACAAACTTAGATCCTTTGGTTTAAAAATAGCTTTTCTTGAAAAGTTAGGGGGTTCGGATAATGCATCGGAAAACGTGGAAAAAATGGACTCAGCAGGAGATTGAACGGTTAGAAAAAATGTGGCCAACAACTACGACGGCAGAATTGGCTCAAAAATTTAAACGGTCAGAAAAGGCAATAACTAAAATGGCCTATTTACTCCAACTTGGTCCAAAAACAGCAGCAACAGATTATATGTCATTACGTGCATTGTTGAACACTATTTTATGTTACAGGAGCTATGGCAAGATGCAGACTTGTATTTCTGCCGGCATACCTGCAGTATTGATGTCGATGCATAATAATCGTCCGGTAATGATGATCCGGATTGATGATTTTTGGAAATGGGCGGAAAAGCACCAGGACTTATTAGATTTCTCAAATTTTGAGCTTAATATGCTGGGGGCTGAACCGAGTTGGGTTCCAGTTAAGAGGCGCCGAGATTTTAGAGCGAAGTTAGAAAAGGTGGCTTGTTGATATGGCATTCCCTTGTAAAAACTGTATTGAACGTCATACAGATTGTTGGTCAGCTTGTCCTAAGTATCAAGCTGAGAAAGAAAAATTACAGGCAGTTTTAGATGCCAGGAAAAAATATTACGGTGAAGTCAACGATTTTATTGTTGATATAGCCAGAGCAAAAAAACGTATGAGAAAGAGGAAATAACTATGAAAATTAAAGCAACAACACCATGTTATAAATTCAGGGACGCAACACCGGAAGAACAGATTGCAAAAATCAAAGAAGAATTGGCTGAGGTAGAAGCTGCTTACACAGAGTTTAAAGAAATGCCGACAGAAAGAGAATTACTTGCTTTGCTGATGGAGATTATAGACGTTAAGGCTTGCTGTAATACGTTGATTTATCAACTTACGAATTATAACTTTAGAGCGTCTGTGATTTATGCCGATGCCAAAGAAGAGGTTATAAGAAAAAATCTTGCAAGAGGGTACTACTCTACACCAGAAGATTTTGAGAATCTGAACACTAATAAATCATAATCGTTTTGAGGTGATATAGATGGAGCGAGAACTATGGGACGAAATAGTCGTTGATAATTTTGCTGGCGGGGGTGGGGCAAGCACAGGAATAAAAATGGCGATCGGGCGTGATGTCGATATAGCTATCAACCATGATCCGGCTGCTATTGCCATGCACAAAGCTAACCATCCTTACACTGAGCATTATAACGAATCTGTTTGGGATATTGATCCGGTTACCGCTACTGGCGGCAGGCCTGTAGGGTTATGCTGGTTTAGTCCTGACTGTAAGCATTTTAGCAAGGCTAAGGGCGGCAAGCCAGTTGATAAAAATATCCGAGGGCTGGCGTGGGTTGCCCTGAAATGGGCGGCAACAGTGCGGCCACGTGTGATAATGCTTGAAAATGTGGAGGAATTTAAAACGTGGGGCCCGCTCTTGGGTGATCGCCCTGACCCGAATCAGAAAGGGCGCACATTTAACTGTTTCGTTAATGCCCTGCGGCGGCATGGTTACCAGGTAGATTGGCGGGAACTGCGGGCCTGTGATTATGGTGCGCCGACGATACGTAAGAGATTTTTCCTCATTGCCCGGTGTGATGGGAGGCCTATAGTTTGGCCGGAACCTACACATGGAGATCCGTTAAGCTTAAAAGTTCAGTCAGGAGAGCTGAAACCGTGGCATACTGCTGCAGAGTGCATTGACTGGTCAATTCCCTGCCCAAGTATTTTTGAACGCAAGAAACCACTTGCAGAAAATACACTGCGCCGGATAGCTAAAGGATTGCAGAAGTTTGTTATTGATAATCCGCAGCCGTTTATTGTGCAGGTTAATCATGGCGGCGATAATTTCCGTGGGGCAGATTTTGATAAACCGTTCCCGACGGTCACTGCAAAACACGGCTTTGGATTGGTAACGCCATATGTAACGCAACTTTGCCAAAATGGTTTTGCCGGTGATAAACGTAGCAGTGATATTGACAGGCCGCTCAGTACCGTTTGTACGAAAAATGAGCATATGCTAATAGCACCGAATTTAATTCAGTATCACGGCGAGCAAAGCGAAAAAGAAGTGCGGGGACAGGCTTTACAGCGCCCATTGATGGTGGTTGATGCCAGCAATAGGTATGGGCTTGTGGCAGCAAGTTTAGTAAAGCACTACGGCGGTAATTATCAAGGGTCAGGCGCTGGATTAGATAAGCCTCTGCCAACGATTACAACGGTAGATCATAATGCGATTTTAACTAGCAATTTAATACAGCTCAACAAGAGCAGTGAGCAGTCGTTAGAAAGACCATTTAACACTGTAACGGCTGGCGGTGGGCATTTTAGCGAAGTAAGAGCATTTTTGCTCAAGTACTATGGGCAGGGTGGCGGTCAGACATTAGATGAACCACTGCATACGATCACAACAAAGGACCGTTTCGGGTTGATTACCGTTGCTGGCCAGGAGTATCAAATAATCGATATTGGCATGCGTATGCTGACACCGAGAGAGCTTTTTCGGGCGCAGGGGTTTCCTGACACATACATTATCGAATGCGATTATCTCGGCAGGCCATATCCTAAAACGGCGCAGGTTGCCAGATGTGGTAATGCAGTACCGCCGCAGTTGCCAGCAGCTTTAGTGAGAGCTAACCTTCCTGAGCTTTGTGGAATGGCTTTGCGGAAAGCGATGTGATTTGATGAAAATAGGACTTGTTGATGTGGATAATCATAATTGGCCTAACCTTGCGTTGATGAAAATATCGTCATGGCATAAGGGCGCCGGTGATACAGTCGAATGGGCAGGTAGCCTTGAACATTACGACATTGTGTATATGGCTAAAGTTTTTACTTTGACGTCGGACGATATTCAATCATATCAGGCTGACAAAATAGTCAAAGGCGGTACTGGTTACGATTTAACTAGGAGACTGCCTAAAAATATTGAATGTGCTTTTCCGGATTATGATTTATATGGCATTAAAGATATGGCATATGGTTATTTAACTAGAGGTTGTCCTCGTAAATGTCCGTTTTGCATAGTAGGTCAAAAGGAAGGTGTACAGACGTATAAAGTTGCTGATTTATCGCAGTTTTGGCGTGGACAGAAGCACATAAAGCTGCTTGATCCTAACCTTTTGGCGGCTCCTGAATGGGGGGATTTGCTTGGACAACTGGCTGATAGCGGTGCATGGGTAGACTTCACGCAAGGGCTTGATATTAGGCTTATGACAGACGAAAAAGTCGCTGCCATTAATAAAGTCAAGTACAGTATGCTTCACTTTGCTTGGGATAATCCTGCTGATATGGGAACGCTGGAAAAGTTAAAGGAATACAGATCTGTGTGGAAAGGCAGTCAGCGCAACCGTAGCGTTTACGTGCTAACAAACTTTAATAGTACACACGAAGAAGACTTGTATCGTGTGTATACCTTGAGGGAGATTGGCTATGATCCGTACATTATGATTTTTGACAAACCTAATGCGCTGGATAAAACAAGGTACCTGCAGCGTTGGGTTAACAATAAGCAGATATTTAGGACGATTAAGAAGTTCGAAGACTATGATCACACGAGAGGTTAATTGATATGAAGCATATCGTACAGTTTTCGGGTGGCAAGGACAGTACCGCTATGTTGCTAATGATGATTGAGCGAGAAATGCCTATAGATGAAATCATATATTGCGACACTGGCAAGGAGTTCCCGCAGATGTATGATCATATTTCAAAAGTAGAAAAACACATTGGCCGAAAAGTAACAGTCTTACGGGCTGATCATAGTTTTGATTATTACTTTGCAGAACATATAAGAACTAAAGGAAAATTCAAAGGTATAAAGGGCTACGGTTGGGCATCTATGATGAACCGTTGGTGTACCGGTCTTTTAAAAACGAGAGTATCAGAAAAGTATTTTCTTGGTAAAGGTGGATACATAAAGTACATAGGTATAGCCGCTGATGAACCCAAGCGACATAAAAATATAGCAAAAAACGTGATTCATCCGCTGTTCGACTGGGGTATCACCGAATCAAAGGCATTAGAATATTGTTACAATCGCGGTTTCGATTGGAACGGACTATATAAAGATTTTAGGCGTGTTAGCTGCTACTTATGCCCGCTCCAAAGGATCGAAGATTGGCGATTGTTGAGGAAAAAATACCCAGAGTTATATGCAGATGCATTGCGGCTTGACGCTATGGACTATTGGAAGTCAGTAGAAACAAAAGGATTATTTGATTTAAGCAAGTTGGAACGGCGCTTTCTGTTAGAAGATGCCCAACTGAATTTATTTTGAGGAAGTGAGATAATGGCGAATTTAAAAAATTACACAGTGCGTGAGCATGGTTATCTATTGGAGCGTGGTAATAATGATTAAATTTAATCATACGGGACATAAAAAAATATGGGACTGGCTTTCAAAAAATCCTGACAAAACTAAATATGATTGGGAAGGTTGGAAGCATAACGGCGGACAATATGAAGTATCAGAAAATTTCTGTTTTGCTTGCGAATACGATTGCGAAAACAATGACGGTGATGATAATTGTGACTGTTGCCCGCTTGTTTGGCCGGATGATGTGAAATGCGACGATATGAAAGATGGTACAGCTGCTTTTTCGTTATATGAAGAATGGGTAATTGAACCTGACCTACAATTCAAATCTAAATTAGCAGCTCAAATAAGAGATTTACCTGTTAGAGATGGAGTTGAATGCGAATGAGTAAAAAAGAAGCTGCTGTTACTTTAGCGTTTATCTTTGCCGCTGGATTTTTATGGCAACTCGGCTGTGCGTTGGCAGAGGTAGCTGTAGAGTGGCATATTTGGAGAGGCTGTGTGATATTTTGAATATATTTGATCCTGACAAGTATAACGAAATTATGTCTTGTAACGCAATATTACTAAAATGGCCGCTAGGGCAGGTAAGGAGAACTTTTTATAAATCAAGGCCTGCTGGCGGTGAAATACGACTAAGAAGGACAGGCGGTTGTAGAATAATTTGGCCTTGGCAGACATTTTCTGCTAGGTATAAGAAGAACGGCAGGAAACTGCTTAAACGGCGGATAAAGCTGCATCACCGCAGGATTGAAGGCGTTGTGGTTGAATGGTTTCCTTATCAAAAAGGAGTGAGTGTGCGATATGAATAAAGTTGTTTTAATGGGAAGATTGACTCGTGATCCGGATGTTAGATACACGCAGACAGGGAAGGTAGTAACTCAATTTACGTTAGCGGTAGATCGACCGTTCAAGTCTGCCGACGGAAATAAGGAAGTTGACTTTGTGCCGGTAGTGGTTTGGGGTAAGATTGCTGAAATGATTGGTAATAGCTGTCATAAGGGGCATAGGTTGATTGTAGACGGTCGGCTGCAGATACGCAGTTATGATGCCAAGGACGGTACAAAACGCTGGGTAACGGAGATCATCGCTAATAGCGTAGAATTTATTGAGCGTAGGTCGGATACAGCGAAACCAACAGGTGAAAAAAGTGAGATGGAAGCATTCGGGCAGGCCGTACCGTTTGATGAAGAAATACCGTTCTAGGAGGCGGAAATGCAATACGATTACGAAAGAGCAGCAGCGATAATCAATGCCTTTAGGGATTTGGTAATGGAAATAAAATCCATTGATAATGCTTGTCAGACAGAAATCAAAGAAGCTGATATGGCCTTTTGCGATATTCGTCATAAATGTGAGATTGATTATCCTAAAAACAGGAGCACACGGACCAAAATTTGCAGGTTGATGAAGGAGTACAGCGTAAGGCGCCGGAACGCAAAAGAAACTCTCGAAGTTATAACGCCATTGGTACGATTTTTAGATAAAAATACTCATGCCAGTAATTTGATAGGTCAAATGGCAAACGAAACTCGCAAGGCCTTAGAAAACACCCGCAGAAGCAAAGTATATAAGGCGAGGGTGCTTCCTGAATTGTTTGAAGGAATGGAGCGATAAAAGTAATTATGCATATCAATATAAAAGCTATGCTAGCAATGATTAAAGATGAACCAGTGGACAAATATATACCAGTTTTAAAACCAGTTCTTGAGGCTCTATTAAACGAGAATAAGATGCTACGTAGGAAAAATAGCCAGCTTGGTGGGAAAGTGGCGAGAATGAGGAGAGCGCTCAACGGAGGAGATTGAGAATGAGGATACCTATGATATCAAATATTAAAAGGATGATGAAAAAATGGAAACAAGAACAATTAAATTAATAGAGGCAAGATTTTTCCAGTTAACCCTTCAGCCAATGAATGATAGTGCAGATAGCTGCAGAATGATTGCTGTTTCTGATGATTATTGCAAGTTGGTTAAATGGTATCAAGCGCAGATCGCATCTGATGGAAAGGGTGTAATGCGGTTCAAGCCAGGATCTCCGTTAGAATGGTTTTATCCTGCGGCATCTTTGGAACTGAATCGTTTAGACGCTTATGATCGTGGGATTTCTGATGAGTGGGTAAAGCTAAGTATCTACGAAGATATTTTCGAGAGTAAAGATTATTATGTTGTTCGCTAAGCATTGGGATTGAAGGTGGCCTTATGGGTAATCGGATAATAAAAGAAAGTATATGCAGCAGCCCTACAATTGATCAACTCAGTTGGTTCGAAGAAGCGTTCTTCTATCGGCTAATGGTTAATTGTGATGATTATGGACGTATGGATGGAAGAATTCCTATTATTAAATCTAGGCTGTTTCCTTTGAAGGATATAACAAAAACGACTGTTGATGATGCGCTAAATAAGTTATCGAAGGTAGGCTTGGTGGTTCGCTATGAAGCAAATGGGCAACCGTACTTGCAATTGGTAACTTGGGGTAAACACCAGCAGATTAGAACTCGTAAAAGTAAATATCCTGATCCACCTGATACAGCAAAGACGATTTTATCCACAGGTGTTGAGAAGTCAAACACTAACACTTGTAATCAAATGAAATCAAATGAAATCATTTGCCCGCCTAATCCAATCCAATCCAATACGAATACGAATCCAATACAATCCAATACAGTACTATATGAGTTAGTACTTAATACTGTAGGGAAAACCAAAGAGCAGTTAGTGTCTGACGCATTTGATGACTTTTGGGATTTATATCCAAAACAAACGGAAAAAGAAGTTGCTAAAGCTGCATTTCATTCTCTTGTTGATATTGGGATTTTTCCTGATGACATTGTTTCTGCTGTGCTGAAGTTAAAACGTGAAAAGGTAGGTACTCAGATTCGTTATTATAAAAAGCCGGCAGATTTTTTGAATTTTGATGTTATATCTAGATATCTGCCTAAGTATCTAAATAAATGTCCTATTTGTCAGTCTGCTGGGTTTGTCCCTGAAGAGGCAGGAAATGGTATGAAACAGTGTGAGTGTGCAGATAGGTACAATCATTTGGGGTGGCATTTTAAAGAATCTTAGGAGGGAGTGATATTTTTTATGGATAAAAAATTGATATATATTGCTCATCCCTTTGGTGGTGATGATGTAAATGTAAAAGCGTGTGAGGATCTCGTTCGGAAGCTGACGACTAATTGCAATAACTCTTATGTATTCATTTCGCCAGTACTTAATTTTGGTCATATGTATGTGGATGTTGATTATATCGATGGTGTAAATGTTTGTTTAGATCTGTTGAACGCTTGTTATGGATTATTACTTGCTAACGCTTGGCAAACATCCCGAGGATGTATGGCTGAGTATGCTTTTGCAAGGGCTAAGGGAATAACAATTTTTAGTCTAAAGGACTTTAACTTATGATTGATTACATCGTTTTATATACTTCATGTTTTGTCTTTACTGGTATATGTGTTGCCTTTGTTTATAAAGTCTTAACCAATAACAGGTTTTAGGTATACGCAAGATTACTTCACATTGGAGATGAACAGATTGGTAAAAAATAAAAAATACTCAAGGACCAGTTTAAAATATTGCGGTATTCCAATGGAAAAAGCATTGGACCAACATGGTTGCGATATAGTTCGTGATTTCTTTGGTAAAGTTCTCAAAGCTGCTACATTAGCTGCAGAGAATAATATACATATGGATGGTCAGGCAATTTCTAATTTAATGGCAATGTATCGAAATAGGGTGATTTGATGAAAAAAGAACGCTATATGTCAAAAAACGAAATGTTAGATGCTATGAAGGTTGGTACATTCTCGGGAGAATTAGAAGCTATTGCTAATAGAACACCTGAATCGGAGTGGAGAAAGCGCTTGCGATCTGCAGCAACTAATTGCCAAAAGGTGTTAGAAGAACGATTATTTTGCTTGGATAAGGATCAACTGCAGACTGTACAGCGCCGTCATAATCATAACAAAATGGTTTATGTGACCAGTGACGATAAGAGATATGTACCAGCTGATAAGGAGAATCCCCAGGAGCTTGTGACAGTATCTATTGATGATTTATATACGGTAATAGATCATGCGTTTGAATCGTGTCATCTATGTACACAAGGTATTAAAGTTGAAGAGTGTCGATATCGTAAGTTATACCATCGGTTAGGTGTTCCGGTCGCAAGAGATAATCCTGCAGCTGGTCAATGTGAATTTATGTGGGAGGAAAAATAAAATGAATATTGATAAAAATAAGTTAGTATCAGCAAGAGAGAAAGCCCTGATGAATCAATTTGAACTGTCGCAAGCCAGCAAGGTAGATTTAAGTCTTATAAGACGTTTGGAAAGCATTGGCGGTGTGACGCCGAAATCCATTGCCGAAAAACTCGCTATTGCATTAAGCACCCGGCTGGACGATATAACGACCAGCGAAGATATAGGGCAAGAATCTACTGTCGAAGGCGGTAATTTATCCGATGGCGGTGTTGCCGTTTCAGAGCAGAAAGCTTTTTTGTTGGTTAATACAAGAAGAAGCTTAGGCCAATCTCCGGCACCGAGGCTAATCAGAATTGATCAGATAACATCTATGAGTGTTGATTTTAAAGAGCCTAAAATTTGGGTGATTTATGAGACCGGCAGTAATGGAATGACCTCTACAGTAACAGAATATTTTAAATCATTTGATGATCGGGATACAGCATGGGCTTCTATTATGACCAAAATATCTGAAACTAATAATGTCATTAGGAGTGATGCGAATGGCTGCAATAACGCTGTTTGATCAGATTAATAAAGATAAAGTCATAAACTTTTGTGTTGAAAATGGCAAATGTTCAGATTGTGGTAATTGCTGCAGTAATTGTTTGCCATTAACTCAAGCTGAAATCAAATTTATCAAAAAGCATATTAGGAAGAATCATATTCTTCCGGAGCATCATACTCCAGTATTGTCGGCAACTAATGCTGTTGATTGGGTTTGTCCATTTAGGGATGAGATAAATAAGCGTTGCAAAATATATGAAGTACGTCCGGCTATTTGCAAATTTTTCAAATGTGATGGCAAATTTGGGCAAACTAATGGTTTAGGCATAATGAAGTTAGTTGATGTTCGCAAAACTTTTTATCCAAATACGGTTTTAAATGATGATCATTATCAGAAAATTAGCAAGGTTATGTTGTTAATGGCCAGGAATTTTAGGTGAAATAGATATTGGAATTATTTAGAGCTGACAATGGAGTGTGATGATTAAAATGACGAAATTAATTGTTTGCAGGGAGTGCGGTGAGCAGATTTTCTTTATTCGTACTCAAAGTGGTGCAAAAATGCCAGTCAATAAAGATCAGGTTGGGTATAATCTTGGCGGCAAAGATCGCATTGTAACGACTAATGGTGAGATCATTGCGGTTACAATTACAAATCATCCAGAATCTGGCGTTGGGTATGTACCGCATTGGAGTACCTGCATTGGAGCAAACAGAACCCGCAAAGTATCACCGGTGCCGAAGAATAAAAAGAAAACCGTTCCAGAAGAAAGCTTATTTCAGGGAGTAGATTAAATGGGATGGGATAATTTACCGCCGCATCTAATGAAAAGAATACGTTCTGACAGTGTAACGCCTGCTTCGGCTTTACCATGTTGTGAACCGATTATGAAGTATAAGAATAAAATTACGGAAGTAGACGGCATACGGTTTGACAGCGAAAAAGAAGCTGACTATTACTGGCAGTTACACTGGATGATGCGCGAAGGTACAGTAAAAGAGGTTGAACTACAGCCAAAATTTGTTTTACAGCCTGGTTATAAGAGAGACGGTAAAAAGATAAGGCCGATTATTTATCGAGCTGATTTTAAGGTGACGGAAGCTGACGGGCATATATATTACGTCGATACGAAAGGGATGCGGACGCAGGTGTATATGATCAAAAAGAAGATGCTGCTATATAAGTACCCGGATATTGACTTTCGAGAAGAATAGGAGATGTTGAAATGGCTGAAACGGAACTGACAAAAGAAATTAAAAAAGCGCTGTTGTATTATGCCAAAGCTGATCAGGCTGGCGTATATGGTTGCTATGAAGTTTGCCTGGGTGCTGGTTATGGTGATGAATATGTAGATTTTATGACTATGAATAGTAAAAATGAATTCAAATCGTATGAAATTAAGGTAAGCTTATCGGATATGAAAAGTAAGGCAAAACTATCTTTTTGTGGCAATTATAATTATTTAGTTTTACCAACAGAGCTTTTGTATAATCCGAGTGCAAAAGAAGAAATTTACCGCCATATATCGCATGGTATTGGGATACTGGGATATAATCCGGAAAATGCTAAGATAACAGAATTGAATAAGTCAGGACATATGACTTTAAACATCGGCCGTAAAGTTGAGCTTATGCACTACATGATTCGTAGTTTGAGCCGATATCCAGTTAAATTAGCAAAGGCGGTGGAGTAGATGACCAAATATTATGTTGGCTCTAGTTTAAAATACCATTGTGTTTTTGAAAAAGTTGGTGACAAAAAGCGAAAGATACTGTTGATGTTGAATTGTCGAAGAAATGCAGAGCTTATTGCAGCGATACTAACAAAAGATGATAACGGTAAAGCGCAGACGCCATATGGCATACTTGATGCTATAGATGATTTAAAAGATAACATTGGTGGAATCCTGATAGAAAATAAACGTTTAAGGGAAGAACTAATAGCGTTAAGGAGATACTGACCATTTGCAGAACAGCTGTTAAATGCTATGGCAAGGCAGGCCAGTAGTCAAGGAATCCTTGACAGGCAGGAGGGGTCAAATGAAAAATCCTAAGATCAGATACGTAGGTTGGTGCCACGAGTGTAAAAGTTTTGGCAATGGTTGGTATTGTGGCCTTTGTAATCAAAACAAGAACGTTGGCAGGCCATCAGGATATACACCTAAGCGGTTAAATTATACGGATAGAACGGAGGTAGTAAAACATGGTAGCAATTAAAGGAATGGATTTTCCGGAAAGATGTGCAAAATGTCAGTTTAGGATTTTTGAATATGAAGAAGGTTACGAATATAAATGTTTTATAACAGGCTGGATTCTTGAAGATATTGATACCAAAGACCCATATTGCCCATTAATTGAGATAAAGGAGCGTGAAAACGAATGAAAAAACGTGAACTTTGCGGCATTTATTTCAGAGTAGAGCGGGATGGTAAATTCGAAGATATCTGCTTTACTGATATGACGGAACTGGAACGAAAAAGAGCAATTTATGATTTTTCGCCAGAAGCTCTGAGAAATATGTGTATGGTT
>ENA-OPCM01001156-OPCM01001156.1-human-gut-metagenome-genome-assembly--contig:-NODE-1156-length-18111-cov-2.126883_pt1 | contig 18111 bp, 19 predicted proteins | sample MGYA00241252_ERZ501484 | MGnify/ENA primary metagenome ERZ501484 (study PRJEB25962, sample SAMEA2042583) | human gut metagenome | biome: human gut; feature: human-associated habitat; material: faeces...
GGATTTGACCCAACAGCAGACAGCCTTCATGTAGGACATTTCATGGCACTTTGCCTGATGAAACGTCTTCAGATGGCAGGAAATAAGCCAATCGCCTTAATCGGTGGTGGTACTGCCATGATCGGTGATCCATCCGGACGTACCGATATGCGTCAGATGATGACACCAGAAACCATTCAGCACAACGTAGACTGCTTCAAAAAGCAGATGAGCCGTTTCATCGATTTCGGAGAAGGCAAGGCAATGCTGGTAAACAATGCTGACTGGCTGATGGATTTAAACTACATTGATGTACTGCGTGATGTTGGTGCACATTTTTCCGTAAACCGCATGCTGACAGCAGAATGTTACAAGCAGCGTATGGAAAAAGGATTAAGCTTTCTGGAGTTTAATTACATGATCATGCAGAGTTACGATTTCTACACACTGTACCAGAAATATGGATGTAACATGGAATTCGGTGGAGATGACCAGTGGAGCAACATGCTCGGTGGTACGGAACTGATCCGCCGGAAGCTTGGAAAAGATGCTTATGCCATGACGATCAATCTGCTTTTAAACTCTGAGGGAAAGAAGATGGGAAAAACACAGTCCGGTGCCGTATGGCTTGATCCGAACAAGACTTCTCCGTTTGACTTCTTCCAGTACTGGAGAAATGTGGCAGATTCCGATGTGTTAAAGTGCATCCGCATGCTGACCTTCCTGCCATTGGAGCAGATCGATGAGATGGACAAATGGGAAGGTGCCAAGCTGAATGAAGCAAAAGAGATTCTCGCTTATGAGCTGACCAAACTGGTACACGGTGAGGAAGAGGCAAAGAAAGCCAAAGAGGCATCCCATGCACTGTTTGCAGGCGGCGGGGTTTCTGCACATATGCCGACGGTTGAAGTGACTGCAGATGATCTGTACAATGACAAGCTCGATATCATGGCAGTTCTTGTAAAGGCTTCTCTGTGTGAGAGTCGTTCCGATGCACGTCGTGCCGTACAGCAGGGTGGAGTCTCTGTGGACGGTGAGAAAGTTACAGACATCAGTACCAGTTACATGCTCGACGAGTTTGCCGGAGAAGGAAAGGTCGTAAAGCGTGGTAAGAAGAAGTTTGCAAAAGTCATCAGTAAATAAGAAGTTCGTATTGACTAACTCAAAGGCCGTTTGTTATAGTTTACCTAATTCATAGACAAAAGTATGTGAGGGAGTAGTTCGCACATTGTGTGACTTGTCAACATACCGGTCATTTGGACCTGGCAAGCCTTAAAGAATGAGACTCATGTGCACCGGAAAAACGTGGTTGCAGTCGCGCTTTTCGTTGGTGTACATTGGGTCTCTTTTTGATATATAAGGACAGAAGCGCAAGGTATGAATCCCCTCACAAAAGGAGAACATAAGAATGGTAATCGAGTTATTTTTGATTGGTGTCGGACTCTCGATGGATGCATTTGCGGTATCCGTCTGCAAGGGTCTTGGCATGGAAAAAATCAACAAAAAACACGCATTTCTGATTGGATTGTATTTCGGAGGATTTCAGGCACTGATGCCGTTTCTCGGCTGGGCACTGGGAATCCGTTTTCAGAAATACATTACTTCGGTCGATCACTGGATCGCCTTTTTCCTGTTGCTGTTTATCGGTGGCAAGATGGTGATTGAAGCGGTTCGTGACAAAGACGTGCAGGAAATTGGAGCAAAAGATCTGCCGCTGGATCACAAAGAGATGCTGCTTCTTGCAGTTGCAACCAGTATCGATGCACTTGCAGTCGGTATTACATTTGCCTTTTTAAATGTATCCATCATGGAAGCCTGTCTGATTATCGGATGCACGACATTTGTATTATCGGTCATCGGAGTGGTTGTCGGTAATTTTTTCGGCACCCGCTACAAAAGAAAAGCAGAGATTGCAGGTGGGGTAATCCTCATACTTATTGGCTTGAAAATACTATTGGAGCACTTGGGCATTATTGCCTTTTAACACATTATTTTACAGAAAGAGGGAAAAGATATGACAGAATTTATTTCAACATGTTCCATGCCGCTGGCAATTGTTTTTTTGATCGCAGGATTTTTCTTACTGGTCAAAGGGGCAGATGTTTTTGTGGAGGGAAGTTCCAGTATTGCAAAACGGTTTCATGTTCCGGCTATCATTATTGGACTGACCATTGTTGCCATGGGAACTTCACTTCCGGAGACTGCGGTTTCTGTTGTTGCAGCAATCCAGCATAAGAATACGCTGGCAATCAGCAATGTGGTCGGATCTAATATTTTTAATATGATGGTAGTTATCGGGTTCTGTGCTATAATGACCCCGGTTGCTGTACAGAAATCTACATTAAAGCGCGATTTCCCATATTCTGTGTTCGCAGCATTGCTGCTTCTGGTACTCGGTGGTGTGGGAATGAAACTGGGACGTTTTGACAGTGCAGTCTTTCTGGTATTTTTTGCAATATTTATCGGAACCATGATTCGTATGGCTCTGAAAGCAGGAAAAGAAGGCGGACATCTGCAAAGCGAAGAAATTGAAGCGGCAGAGGCACAGAAAGTAATATCGATGCCAAAAAGCCTGTTGTTCCTTGTGGTTGGTGTGGCCGGTATTGTGATCGGCGGGGATGTGGTTGTGGACAGCGCCAGCAATATTGCATTGAAAATTGGAATGAGCCAGACACTGGTGGGACTTACAATTGTTTCTATCGGAACTTCACTTCCGGAACTTGTCACTTCCGTTGTTGCAGCACGCAAAAATGAAGTTGATATGGCACTTGGAAATGCGATCGGCTCCAATATTTTTAATATTCTGTTTGTACTTGGTCTGGCGGGAGTTATCAGTCCGATGCCGTTTTTGATGGAAAACATCATAGATATTATTATTTTGATTGTTTTGAGCCTGTTGATCTGGGGGTTTGCATGGACAAAAGAAAAAATCAGCAGAAAAGAAGGTATTGTGATGCTGGTTTTATATGTGGCTTATGTGATTTATATCTGCATGAGATAGAAACTTCTGTGACAGGATGAATTTTGGAAAATAGTTTTTACAGGGGACAGGATATCAGGACTTTAATTTGCAGAAGGTTTTTTGACGGGAACATCAAGCACGCGTTTTACAGCACTTTGTAGTTCCGGATGCCGGCGATACATTTCGATGACATGCCGTTCATCTGCAGTGATCGGGAAGGATTTGTCTGCAGGGATGTGCAGGAGATTTCCGGTGAATGTGTCACTCTGATACAGTTCACAGAGCAGCAGCAGTGTTTCCGTGCGAGGATAGGCCTGATCGCTTTCCCATCCGTACACGGTTTTTTCGGCGACTGCGATATTGTACAGATCATTCAGCTGTACAACTACGTCATGGATCGTCCAGCCACGATTTTTTCGCATCGTCTTTAAGGCTGCCCCGATTTGTATATTTTTCATGTTGGTGCTCCTTCTCAATTTATCTTTGGCAGTTTTGTACTGGAAAAAACTGGATAAAAGCATATTAGTCTACGGAAAAACAGGTCAGCAAGAAATTCTTGGCATATAAGAAAATATTCTTGAATAAACAGAAAAACGGACGAATAGGGGATACTTTACAAATGGCGTGGAATTCGGTAAAATGGGGAGAGCGAATGTGAGATAAGGAGGCCAAAAACATGGCAGAAAATAAAGGGAAGTTTTATATGACAACCGCGATTGCCTATACTTCAGGTAAGCCGCATATCGGAAATACGTACGAGATTATTCTTGCGGATGCAATTGCGCGTTATAAGAGAGCCGAAGGCTATGATGTCTATTTTCAGACCGGAACCGATGAACACGGACAGAAGATTCAGGAAAAAGCAGAGGCCGCAGGTATTTCACCGAAAGAATTTGTAGATCAGGTTTCCGGTGAGGTAAAGCGGATCTGGGATCTTGTGAATTCTTCTTATGATAACTTTGTCCGTACCACGGATGAGGATCATGAGAAATGTGTAAAGAAGATTTTTAAAAAGCTTTATGATCAGGGTGATATTTATAAGGGATCATATGAGGGAATGTATTGTACACCTTGTGAGTCTTTCTGGACAGAATCCCAGCTTGTAGACGGCAAATGCCCGGACTGTGGACGGGAAGTGCAGCCTGCCAAAGAAGAAGCTTATTTCTTTAAGATGAGTAAATATGCAGACCGGCTCATTGATTATATCAATACCCATCCGGACTTCATTCAGCCGGTTTCCCGTAAGAATGAGATGATGAATAACTTCCTGCTTCCGGGACTGCAGGATCTGTGCGTATCACGTACCAGTTTCAGCTGGGGAATTCCGGTAGATTTTGATCCGAAACATGTCGTATATGTCTGGCTGGATGCACTGACAAACTATATCACAAAGATTGGATATGATCCGGACGGTTCCACAGACCAGTTTAAGAAGCTGTGGCCGGCTGATCTGCATCTGATCGGAAAAGATATTGTCCGTTTCCATACTATTTATTGGCCAATCTTTCTGATGGCACTGGATCTGCCACTGCCAAAGCAGGTATTTGGTCATCCGTGGCTGCTTCAGGGCGATGGCAAGATGAGTAAATCCAAGGGAAATGTAATCTATGCGGATGACATGGTAGATCTGTTTGGCGTAGATGCTACCCGTTATTTTGTATTGCATGAGATGCCGTTTGAGAATGATGGCGTGATTACCTGGGATCTGGTCATTGAGCGTTTCAACTCTGATCTGGCAAATATTCTTGGAAATCTGGTAAACCGTACCGTTTCCATGAGCAATAAATATTTTGGTGGTGTGGTCACATCCACAGGAGTCACCGGTGAAGTGGATGCAGATCTGAAAGCTGTTGTGACAGCAACCCGTGACCGTATTGTAGAGAAGATGGCAAAACTTCGTGTGGCAGATGCAATTTCCGAAGTATTTGCACTGTTCCGCCGTTGCAATAAATATATTGATGAGACAACCCCGTGGGTACTGGCAAAAGACGAGGCACAGAAAGACCGTCTGGCTGAGGTCCTTTACAATCTGACCGAGTCCATCACGATCGGCGCAAGTCTTCTGCACCCATTCCTTCCGGAAACCGCAGAAAAAATCGTGGCGCAGTTATCGACATCATTGCGTGATTTTGATGAACTCAATCAGTTTGGACTGTATCCGGATGGAACAAAAGTAACCGATGCTCCGGAGATCCTTTTTGCAAGAATTGACGCAAAAGAGATCCAGCCAAAAGTGGATGCCATTCAGGCAAAGCAGAAGGAAGAATACGAAAAAGAGCAGAAAGCATTAAATGGCGGAGAGTCCGCAGATGAAGCAGTCATTGATATAGATCCGAAGGAAGAGATCACATTTGATGATTTTACGAAGATGCAGTTTCAGGTGGGAGAGATTCTCTCCTGTGAGGCAGTTGCAAAGTCAAAGAAGCTGCTTTGCTCCCAGGTAAAAATCGGAAACACCGTAAAGCAGATTGTATCCGGTATCCGTAAAGATTACACACCGGAAGAGATGGTCGGCAAGAAGGTTATGGTTCTTGTGAACTTAAAGCCGGCAAAACTTGCCGGAGTATTGTCCGAGGGCATGCTGCTGTGTGCAGAGGACGAAAACGGCACACTTTCTCTGATGACACCGGAGAAACCAATGCCAAGCGGTGCAGAGATCTGTTAAACAAGGTCGGAGGCATAAAAATAGGAGGCATAAATTATGGAAATCCTTGATGTTGTAGATGAAACCGGAGCACCAACCGGTGAAACCGTAGAACGCGCAGAGGCACACCGAGAGGGTGTGCGGCATCGCACCGCACATGTCTGGATTGCCCGCAACAGGAACGGTCGGATTCAGCTTTTGCTGCAGAAGAGATGTATGCAGAAAGACTCGTTCCCAGGCTGCTATGATATTTCCAGTGCCGGACATATACCGGCAGGGGAGGAGTATATTCCTTCAGCAATTCGGGAGTTGAAAGAAGAATTAAATGTGACAGTGCAGGAGTCGGATCTGATTTATTGCGGACAGGTGCATAAGGATGTTGACAGCGAATTTCACAGACAGCCATTTCATGATCACCAGATTTCAAATGTTTATCTGCTCTGGCTGGATCGGGAAGCAGAGGAATTTGAACTGCAGACCGAAGAAATTGAGAGTGTGCGCTGGATGGATTATGCCCAGGTGCGGGGCATGGTGGCTTCGGATACACTTCCAAACTGTATCATCATGGAGGAACTTGATCTGATAGAAAGGCATTTCTTATGATTTTTGAGACACATGCACATTACGATGATGCAAAATTTGATACGGACCGGGAGATGCTGCTTGCGGAATTACCGCAGCGCGGCATTTCGCCGGTTATTAATGTAGGGTCTTCCATTGCGACGACAAAGACAACACTTTCGCTGGCGCAGGAATACCCTTTTCTTTATGCTGCGGTGGGCGTACATCCCAGTGACGTGGATGATTTAAATGAGGACACGTATGCATGGCTCAAACAGCAGACAACGCTGCAAAAGACAGTTGCGGTGGGAGAGATCGGACTGGATTATTACTGGGATAAGGAACCGGAGATACAGGCGAAGCAGAGGTATTGGTTTGTACGGCAGCTTGCACTGGCACAACAGGCAGATCTTCCGGTGATCATTCATTCCAGGGATGCAGCAGAAGATACCATGCAGATCATGGAAAAGGCATATGAGGATGGCATAAAGGGCGTGATCCACTGTTATTCCTATTCGCCGGAGATGGCACAGGAATATGTAAAGATGGGATATTTCATCGGTGTAGGCGGTGTTGTGACTTTTAAAAATGCCAAAAAGCTGGTAAAGACCGTGGAAACGATTCCTCTTTCGAGCATAGTGCTCGAAACCGACTGCCCGTATATGGCGCCGGAACCACACCGGGGAACGCGCAATGATTCACGGAATATTCCGTATGTGATTGCAAAAATTGCGGAGATCAAAGGCGTTTCTGTGGAGGAAGTCGAGCAGACCACACGGGAAAATGCATTTGCACTGTTTACGAAAGTACCACGATAAAGGAGAGATATTATGGAAGAGTATGAAGTAATCCGTATTCCGGTTTCGGATGGGACGGAAAAAGAGTTTGCCATCATGGATACTTTTACCGTTGAAGAGAAGCACTATATGGCAGTGTCTCTCATAGAGGAGGATGAGATTCAGGAAGGTGTGTATCTGTATCGATACCGTGATGCGGAAGACGGAGATATCGTTGTGGAACAGATTACGGAACCGGCAGAGTATAAGCGTGTATCCAGGGCATATGAAGCGCGGTAAGGCTGTAAAAGAAGGATGAGAAAGATGAAAAAGTGGAGAAAAAGCGTATGGTGGCGGTGCTTTTGACGCTGCTTGTGCTGTTACAGTTTCCGGCAGACTTTGGAAGTGTGGCATATGCTACGCAGAAAAACGAAATCAGGGGAACGATTTCGGTAGCATCCAATATCTCCCATCAGGATATGCAGCAGTACCTGGATGGGTTTAACAAGAAATATCCTGGTATTGAGGTGAAGTACCAGTCGTATTCGGATTATGACAATGAGGTGTCAAAACAGATTCAGGGTGGGGATTATCCGGATGTTTTATTTGTTCCGGGATCGGTGCCGGGAGCATTTACGACAGGAAAGAACTGCCGCTTCTGTTTGCAATCATGGATATTGATAACTTTAAGTCTGTCAATGATACGCTTGGACACGCCGGAGGAGATGAGGCGTTAAAACTTTTAGCGGATACGATGCGTCTGGTGTTTGGAACACATGTCCTTATGGCGCGGTTTGGCGGAGATGAGTTTGTACTCTGTATACAAAACCGTGATCAGGAGGGTGTTCAGGCACAGCTGGATAAACTGGTCAGAAGCATGTGTCAGACATTTACATATGGCGGGTGTTCAGTGCCGCTGTCCATCAGTCTGGGTGCTGTGTATATGACGGAGAAAGTTCCTTATGAAAAACTGTTTAAGGAAGCAGACAGTGTATTATATGAGGTAAAAACCCGTGGAAAAAACAGTTTTGAGATTCGGAAAATTTGAAAAATGATATAAAATGAAATCCCGGAGCATGGGAAATGGCTCCGGGATTTTTTCGAAAATGATTAATTTTTATTTGGAATAAATGGGCTGATCGCTCCGGCGAGCTGTGCAACCGGCATGCTCTGCAGCCATACACGTCCCGGTCCGGTGATAACGGTATTAAAGATCCCTTCCCCGCCAAAGAGCATATTCTTTACACCCGGTACAGTCTGGATATTGATGGAACATCCGGCTGTCATTGCTGCGAGGTATCCGGTATCGACGACAATCTGTTGTCCCGGTGCAAGTTCATATTCTTTGATGTGTCCGTCAAATTCGAGAAAGACGGTGCCGTTTCCGGACAGACGCTGCATGATAAATCCTTCTCCGCCGAAGAGACCGCCGGCAATGCGTTTTTGGAAAAAAACAGACATTTCCACGCCAGCGGTCGATGCGAGAAATGCACTTTTCTGGGCGACAATCTCCTGCCCTGGTGCAATTTCAAATGCACGGATATCTCCGGGGAAACTGGATGCAAATGCGATCAGTCCGGTGCCGCCCTGTGCGGTGTAGCGGTTGATAAACATGCTTTCACCGGAAAAAGCGCGTCCGAACATTTTGCCGATGCCGCCGCCTGTTGTGGTTTCCATTTTCATATTTGGGGACATCCACGACATTGCGCCCTTCTCCGTGAGCATGGTTTCGCCACCCTCTAAGTTGCAGATTACGACAGGCAATGGTGCCCCTTCAATTGTATAGTTCATAACTACCTCCCTGATATATTGTTTTTCGTTACAATATCATCTTAACGGAACATGGGGATCTTTTCAAGAAAATGTTTTTTGAAATGGAGCGAATGGAGCGTAAATCATGACAGTGTATTTCGGTGACCGTTTAATGAAAGGAAATTGTAATTACCCGGTCAATCAGTTATACTATATGTAAATATGGCAAAATGATCTGTTTGTTGGAGGCTCATATGGTAAATACTTTGAAATTACCGGTAGGAATTGACAGTTTTGAAAAAATACGCAGGAACGGATTTTATTACATTGACAAGACAAATCTCATAGAACAGATTCTGATGAATTGGGGGGAAGTAACACTGTTCACCCGTCCGCGACGTTTTGGCAAGACATTGAATATGAGCATGCTGAAAAGTTTTTTTGAAATTGGTGCAGATGCTGCACTGTTTGAAGGCTTATATATTGCAAAGAATAAAGAACTATGCGATGCGTACATGGGAAAGTATCCGGTAATATTTCTCACGCTCAAAGGAGTGGAGGGGCTGACATTTGCGGATGCGAAGAGGATGCTCGGCACGATTCTTGCCAATGAAATGGACCGGCATTATTATCTCAAAACAAGTGATGCACTTACGGACGAGGATAAGGCATATTTCGCTAAAATGCTTACAGGTACGGATGAGAATATAGAAGACAGCATCCGGAAACTGTCACAGCTTTTATATAAACATCACGGGAAAAAGGCAGTAATTATCATAGATGAGTATGATGTTCCTCTGGATAAAGCATATCAGAATGGATATTATCGTGAAATGGTTTCTCTGATCAGAGGTCTTTTTGGTCAGGCATTAAAGACGAATGATTATTTACAGTTTGCATTTCTGACGGGATGTCTGCGAGTATCGAAGGAAAGTATATTTACAGGATTGAATAATTTTAAGGTACTTTCTATTATGGATTCCAGATTTGATGAACAGTTTGGATTCACAGATGATGAGGTAAAAAACCTCCTTGCGTCGTATGGTCTGGCTTCACATTTTCCGGAAACAAAGGAATGGTATGATGGCTATCACTTTGGAAATGCGGATGTGTACTGTCCATGGGATGTCATAAATTATGTGGATGAACTTAACTATGATCAAACGGTCGAACCACAGGATTACTGGTCTAATTCGAGTGGAAATGCGATCGTCCGCAGATTGATCGATAAGGCGGATGTGCAGACCAAGGATGAAATTGAGCGTCTGATCGCGGGAGAGTGTATTGAAAAGGAACTTTCACAGGAACTTACGTATGATGAGCTTGATAAAAACATTGGAAATCTGTGGAGCGTACTTTTTACGACCGGATATCTGACAAAACAGGGGCGTACAGCGGATGGAAAGATACGTTTGGCAATTCCCAATAAAGAGATAAAAAATCTTTTTATCAAGAAAATCAGGGAATGGTTCCGGGATACGTCCGCGAATGACGGTAAGAGACTGGAAGAATTCTGCAATGCATTTTTAGAAAAAAATACAGAAAAAATAGAGCAGCTCTTTGGAGAATATCTTTGGAATACCATAAGTATACGTGATACAGCAGTTGCAAAGGAAAAGAAAGAAAATTTTTACCATGGCATTTTACTTGGGCTTTTGGGATATAAAGCAAACTGGCTTATAAAGTCAAATGCAGAGTCAGGAACCGGCTACAGCGATATTCTTGTTGAGGTGCCGAACAACAGAACAGGAATTGTGATAGAACTGAAATATGCCGGGAATGGAGATCTGGATGCTGCATGTGCCGAAGCTTTGAAACAGATGGAAGAAAAATCATATGTCGATAAGCTGAAGCAGGACGGAATGCGTAATTTTATCAAATATGGAATTGCATGCTTCAAGAAGGATTGCAGGGTTGTGATTGCTGGTTAGCAGGAAGGAAACAAACATGGCAAAAGTAATCATGGTGCAGGGCACGATGTCAAATGCCGGAAAAAGCCTGATCGTTGCAGGACTTTGCCGTATTTTTGCGCAGGATGGCTATCGCGTGGCACCGTTTAAATCACAGAATATGGCACTCAACTCCTACATCACCGAAGACGGTCTGGAGATGGGGCGCGCGCAGGTCATGCAGGCGGAAGCGGCGGGTGTGAAGCCTTCCGTGCTTATGAATCCCATCCTGTTGAAACCGACCAATGATGTCGGATCACAGGTGATCGTAAAGGGTGAGGTGCTCGGAAATATGCGGGCGCGGGATTATTTTGCGTATAAGAAAAAGCTGGTTCCGACGATCTGCGAGGCTTTTTCGGAGTTGGAAAAGCAGGCAGACATTATTGTGATGGAAGGGGCGGGAAGCCCGGCAGAGATCAATCTGAAATCGGATGATATTGTCAATATGGGGCTGGCAAAACTGGTCGATGCACCGGTGCTTCTGGTGGGGGATATCGACCGTGGCGGCGTGTTTGCGCAGCTTTTGGGAACTTTGATACTTTTAGAAGAGGATGAAAAAGCCCGTGTGAAGGGTCTGATTATTAATAAATTCCGCGGGGACAAGACGATCCTCGATCCGGGAGTGGAGATGCTGGAGGAACGCGGCGGTGTGAAGGTTGCCGGAGTAGTGCCATATATGCATCTTTCCATTGAGGATGAGGACAGTCTGAGCGGCCAGTTGGACAACCACGATGTAGGCGTGATAGATCTGGCAGTGATCCGTTTTCCACGGATCTCCAATTTTACGGATTTTAACGTATTTGAACGGCTGGAGGGTGTGTCCGTGCGCTATGTTTCTTCGGTGCAGGAACTGGGACAGCCGGATATGATTTTTCTGCCGGGCAGCAAAAATACGATGGGGGATCTGCGCTGGATGCGGCAGAACGGTCTGGAAGCCGCGGTCAAAAAGCTGGCGGCGCATATCCCGGTCTGGGGGATCTGTGGTGGCTATCAGATGCTGGGGCGTACCATTTCGGACCCACATGGGGTAGAGAATGAGAATTCGCTACGCGAACCGCTCTATCCGGCTCATTGCGAAGCAATTTCTCATGAGCCGGATACAATTGCCGTGGAGCGCATAAAGCGCGACGGGGCACTACCCCTGCGTGGTATGGAACTGATCGACACCGACACGACCCTGATGCCGGAAAAAATGCGTACGCAGACACGTGGAAAATTTGAGAATGTGACCGGTATTTTTTCCACACTTTCCGGATTGGAATTTTCCGGCTATGAGATTCATATGGGAAAGACAACGGTTTCCACCGGGGAACATCAGACGCCACTGGTACAGCTGGCAGATGGCAGAACCGACGGGGTACAGTGCATGGAAAAAGGCAGCGAAGCACCCGGCGTATACGGCAGTTATGTGCACGGCATTTTTGACGATGGAGACATTGCCGTGCGCATAGTACAGGCATTGGCCGACAAAAAAAGGGTGTCATGGAAACCGGAGGCTGGCGGTGATTATCATGCATTTAAGGAACAGCAGTATGACAAGCTCGCACAGGGATTGCGGGAGCATCTGGATATGGAGTATGTATACTCTATTTTGCAGGAGAGCCGGATTTCCTCTTGATTTTTACAATGTTATAGATCCCGACACAAATCAGGACAATGGATAATACCAGAAGAATGGACAGTGGGTATTCGAAAATATAGTGATAGGAATCGGCATACGCACTACCATAGAGATCCATATATTTGAATTGTTCCCATTGACCCAGAAATGGAAGCACACACAACAGGAAAATTCCGGTTATGGTCATAAAAATAAAGGGAGTTCTTTTAGCAGGATTTTGGATTTTATTTTGGTTTTCTGCTGAAGCATCTGGTTTTTTGAGCATTGTGTCAATTGGAACATGGAATTGCTCACTGATTAAGAGCAGGGTATGGATGTTTGGAACAGAGATTCCCATTTCCCATCGCGATACGGCCTGACGAGTAACGCCTAATGTTTGAGCAAGCTGTTCCTGGGAAAGATGATGTTTTTGTCTTAAATCAAGAAGAATGTGAGCGATAGTTTGATTATCAATTTTGGTTTTATTCATATCAGCACCTCCTTTTTCTTATCATACATTTCATGGCTGAAAGAAGCAAGAAACAGGGAATTGCATTTGCGCAATTTACAATTGCAACAGGAGAAAATATTTGATTACAGGAAAAGAAATGGAGAAACTTAAAATCATTCCACCGGACGCACAGATCTACGCGCAGGTAAAAGCAAGCTGGGACAAAATTGCCAAACCGCTGGATGGTCTGGGGCAGTTTGAGACAATGTTTGCGCAGATCGGCGCAATCACAGGAAGCAGCAGCCTTTCCATTGAAAAAAAAGTGATCCTCACCATGTGCGCAGACAACGGTATTGTCGCAGAAGGGGTCAGCCAGTCCGGACAGGAAGTGACCGCGGTGGTTGCAGGATTTATGGGGCAGCAGGCAAGCTCGGTTGGCAAAATGGCGCGCCGCGCCGGTGTGGATGTGATCCCGGTCGATATTGGAATCAACACAAAAGAAACGCTGCCGGGGGTGCGCGACTGCAAAGTGATGCAGGGCACGCGCGATTTTCTGCAGGAACCTGCAATGACAGAGGAAGAAGCGTTGCAGGCATTGTCTGTGGGAATTGATCTGGTCCGGGAGTGCAAAGACAAAGGCTATCAGCTGATTGGTACCGGAGAGATGGGAATCGGAAATACGACGACGAGCAGCATGCTTGTGGCGGCACTGACCGGACGCACAGCAGAAGAAGTGACCGGACGTGGTGCCGGATTAAACGACGCGGGGCTGTTGCGTAAGCAGCAGGTCATTGCGCAGGCACTGGAGAAATATGAAAAAGAGATCCGGTCAGAGCATGCACTTTCCATGCTGGCGGCATTCGGCGGTCTGGATATCGCGGGAATGGCAGGTGTATGCATCGGCGGAGCACTGTATCATGTGCCGGTCGTTCTGGATGGGCTGATCTCATCGGTCGCGGCACTGGTGGCGGAGCGGATCGTGCCGGGTGTGCGGGAATTTGTTCTGCCGAGCCATCTGAGCAAGGAACCCGCGGCAAAATGGATCGCGGAGGAATTGAAACTTCATCCGGTTATTGATGCAGGACTGGGGCTTGGGGAAGGCACAGGAGCCGTGATGCTGTTTTCCCTTCTGGATCTGGCACTGGCACTCTACGAGGATCAGACGACATTTGACACGATGGAAATTGCGCAGTACGAGCGGTATGGGGAAACAGAATGATCACTTTGGTTTTGGGCGGAAGCGGCAGCGGAAAATCGGCTTACGCAGAGCATCTGCTGGATGGAAAAACGAATAAATATTATATCGCAACCATGCAGGTGTACGATGCGGAGGGCGGAAAAAAAGTTGCAAGACACCGGAGACTTCGCGCGGGAAAAGGATTTGTTACGATGGAACAGCCGCGGGATATCGGGGAAGTAGATTTTTCGAAAAGAGTACAGCAAGCCATGGAACCACCGGATCGCGCAGGGCAAAATGTTACGGAACGTCCTCGCTGTGCCCTGCTGGAATGTATGTCCAATCTGGTTGCAAATGAGATGTTTTCCGGTGCGGACATCGTTTCGGAAGATGTGGTTGTCGGACACATATTGCAGGGAATCAAAAACCTTTCCACAAAAGTGGACGAGTTAGTGATCGTCAGTAATAACGTGTTTGAGGATGGCATTTCCTATGATGCGACAACGCAGGCATATATCCGTGCACTCGGACGCATCAATACGGGAGTGGCGGCGTTGGCGGATACGGTGACCGAAGTCGTTGTAGGTATTCCGGTTCCGGTAAAAGAGAGAAAGGAAGCAGGTTATGCACATCATTAGAGGAATCGCGGTGGCGTTTTCCACCTATTCAAAAATTCCGATGCCACAATTTGTGTGGAAAGAAGAAGACATGCGTTACAGCATGTGCTTTTTTCCGTGGATCGGGGCAGTGATCGGTGCTATCCTCTGGGGATGGTTTCGGTTGTCTGCGTTATTGGGAATCAGTACGCTTGCATTTATTCTGATATCAGCTGCGCTCCCGCTTATTATCACCGGGGGCTTCCATGTGGATGGGTTTATGGATACCATGGATGCGTTGCATTCGTATCAGCCCAGGGAGCGAAAACTGGAGATTTTAAAGGATTCCCACATTGGAGCTTTTTCCGTGATCAAGCTGGCGGAATTCGGGTTGATTTATGTGGCGGCTCTTTCCCAGATTGTGGATTACCGTGCGCTGGAAGTGTTTTGCTGTGGATTTTTCCTGTCCCGCTGTCTGAGTGGCCTGAGCGTGGTCTCCTTCCGTTCCGCAAAAACGGATGGGATGCTCTATCATTTTGCGAGTACCGCACATGAGCGTGGGGTAAAAGGGGCACTTTATGCACAGACGTTGTTGTGTGTACTGTTTATGCTCTGGCTTTCGCTTCTGGCGGGAATTCTGGCGGTGGCGGCGGCATTTGCAGTGTTCGGTTACTATCGCTGGCGCAGTTACAGGGAATTTGGCGGAATAACCGGAGATACGGCGGGATATTTTCTGACGCTGTGTGAGGGGGCAATGGCGGTGGCGGCAGCCGTGTCAGTGTTGATTTGAAAAAGTCGCGCTACTGGTGCAAAAAGGATGATGAATTGGGGTATACTTGAAATTGGTGATTGTGTATGATATAATGCAATCAACAAAGAATGAGGCGATACTTTTACAAGTACACCAAAAACGAACCCCCAGTAGTTGCCGCTACTGGGGGTTCTTCTCATTTTGTATGGTCGAGCATCCATTCAGGTTAATTGCCGCTAATGTTTACTGTCTAACCATTTGCAGATATAATAGGTGACTATACCTGCCACGACAGAAACAAAGAATGAAACGATAGAATCCACAAAATATATCTCCCTTCTGTTGCCAGAATGGGAGCGAAAACAAAAGGAGTATAGCATAAATAGATAAATTTGTCGAAACGTGGTAATATAAAATATCAAGCAATAGGGAGTACATTAATGGAATTATACATTGGCGGCACTGCTCAGGGGAAAAAAGTATATGTAACACAGGTGCGGGGCATCGCGGAAGCACGGATCTGGGACAATTTTGAAGAATGGTTTCGAGAGAAATTGCAGGAAAGTGCCCCGAAGTCTCCATCCCCGGAAGCAGAAAGTATGGCTTATCTGGAAAAACATCCGGATACAGTAATTATCTGCGATGAAGTAGGCAGCGGAATTGTGCCGCTGGATTCGTTTGAGCGGGAATATCGTGAGCGGCTGGGACGGCTGCTTTGTGAAATTGCAGCAAAAGCAGAAAGGGTGGAACGGATTGTATGTGGAATTGGACAGAGAATCAAATAGAACTGTATCTGATCCGGCATGGAATGACGCTGGGAAATATAGAACATCGGTATATTGGCAGACAGACGGATGAACCGCTTTCGGAGGACGGCAGACAGCAGCTGGAGAAAAGAAAAGACCAATGGGCACAGGTATGCAGGACATGGGATATTCCGTATGTATTTGTAAGTCCCATGCTTCGCTGCCGGCAGACCGCAGAAATTTTATTTCCGCAAATTCCACAGATCGAAATTGATCCATGGCGTGAAATGGATTTTGGAGAATTTGAAGGAAAGAATTATGCACAGCTGAATGGAGATCCGCGCTATCAGGCATGGATTGACAGTGGTGGAACGCTGGCATTTCCGGGAGGTGAGAGCCGGGAGGCTTTTATCGCAAGATGTGTGGATGGGATGGAGCTGGTTATGGAACAGATCCGGCAGCAGCTGGCATACAGAGCGTGTCCAAAGTGCCGGGAAACGGAAGACAACGGTATGATACAGGAGCCGCTTCCGGTGGCGGCTGTGGTTCACGGGGGTACGATCATGGCGCTGCTTTCGCACTACTGTGGCGGTGATTATTTTTCGTATCAGGTAAAAAATGCCGAGGGCTATCATCTGCGCCTGTCCTTACAAGAGAACAAAATGGAGTTAAAAGAAAAAGTATGAGTTATCATTTTTTTGCGATGTTTCTTGGGTTTGTGCTGGATCTGTTGTTTGGCGATCCGCACTGGCTGCCCCATCCGATCCGTCTGATTGGTAATCTGATTGCATCACTGGAAAAACTGAATAAAAAGGAACTGTCAGACACAAAGAAATTTCTGCGCGGGTTTGCGATGGTTGTGATTGTTATCGCATGGACAACCGGTGTAACCGCCGTTATCCTTGAGGGGACATACGGTCTGCATCCGGCGATTGGCTGTGCCGTGGAAGCCATTATGACCTATCAGATTCTTGCTACAAAGTGTCTGAAAGTGGAAAGCATGAAGGTATATGAGCAGCTGCAAAAGCAGGATCTGCCGGCAGCGCGAAAGGCAGTGTCCATGATCGTTGGGCGTGATACGGAACAACTGGATGAAACAGGTGTGGCAAAGGCAGCAATTGAGACCGTTGCGGAAAATGCATCCGACGGTGTGATTGCGCCGATGATTTATCTGGCAGTCGGCGGACCGGTGCTTGGATTTGCCTATAAGGCGGTGAATACCATGGATTCCATGGTGGGATATAAGAATGAAAAGAACCTGTATTTTGGAAGGTTTGCGGCAAAACTGGATGATGTGGTAAATTTCATTCCGTCCCGCGTGGCGGCACTGCTTATGATCGTGGCAAGCTTCCTTCCAGGGAAGCGTTTTAGCGGGACCGGGGCATGGAAGATCTGGAGAAGGGACAGCCGGAAACATGCCAGCCCGAATTCTGCGCAGACCGAGAGTGTCTGTGCGGGAAGCCTTGGCATTCAGCTGGCAGGGGATGCCAGTTATTTTGGAAAAACTGTAAAGAAACCGACGATAGGGGATGCCCTGCGTCCGGTGGAACCGGAAGATATCCGGTATGCAAATGTGCTGTTGTACCGGATGGCATTCCTTGGCATGGCCGTTTGCCTGTCACTTTTGTATTTTCTGTAAACAATAAAAAGCCGGACGTTGTGTAAACGGCGTCCGGCTTTTTGGCAGACAGAGTTATCCGAGTTCTTTATGCTCTACGGAATCTTTCATATCTTCTGCAAGCATGTAAATATTCTCCAGAACTTTTTTACAGCCCTTCATATTGTCCACCGTGGAATCTGCCATACGCAGCCCTTCGGTGGAAGAGGCAGCCACTTCCTCACCGGTGGCGGAGAGGTGGGTAATATTATCGGAAATAACATTCGTGGCATCAAGGATTTTCTGGATATTTTCTTCTGCCGTATGGATATCTTCCATCAGGCGTTCAACGGTTTCACCGACATTGCCGAATTTCTCCCGTGTATTTTCAATCAGTTCGTTCTGCTTTTCTACGGAAGCAACTGAGTTTTCGATACTTTCGTTGGCACGTTTTGTGTCATCGTTTAATTTGTCGATAATTTCTGTAATGTTGGCAGAGGCATTTTTTGTCTGTTCGGAAAGCTGGCGGATTTCATCGGCCACCACAGCAAACCCTTTTCCGGCTTCCCC
>ENA-OPCM01001165-OPCM01001165.1-human-gut-metagenome-genome-assembly--contig:-NODE-1165-length-18050-cov-2.550931_pt1 | contig 18050 bp, 20 predicted proteins | sample MGYA00241252_ERZ501484 | MGnify/ENA primary metagenome ERZ501484 (study PRJEB25962, sample SAMEA2042583) | human gut metagenome | biome: human gut; feature: human-associated habitat; material: faeces...
ATTAAAAAATGTAGACAAAATTTTTATTTTTGCCTACAAATATTTTACACTAACCACGCTCAGCCATTGAAACTACATTTTTTGAAAATACCATTTGATTCATTTTTTTATTTTTATTTGATTATTTTTATTTACAAATTTATATATTTATTGTGATAATATTTTTCTAATTCTTTGATATTGTGATTATGAACTTCGGGTTATGAGATGTGCTTGAAACATTTATGTAATTTAGTGAAATCACGGGTTTTAGCTGATATTTCAATAAAAATTTTGGAAATGTTCTTTAGAACATTTGTGCATTTTTTTGAACTTTTTGGATGTTTTTTTCCAAAACTTTTCCCCAATTGTTTTTGACAGATTTTAGATATGTTTTGTGATTTTTTATTGCAAAATTTGTTTATAGTTTTTATTGCGAATTTAGTTTGTGTTTTTTATTGTAAATTTAGAATGGGAAACCTAAATTTTATTTTGGAAGTTTTGATATGAATAATAAGATTACTTATCATAGAGAAGAAACTTATTTTATTTCTGATTTTTGTTTGCCTAAACAGCCTAATGGGCATATTGGTGTGTATAATGTATGGAAGATTACGGTTAAACTATTTAAAAAATTTTGATATTTCTTTTTATACTGAATTACTTATTAGTAGTACTTTGAAACAGTATTTACTAGATATATGTAGTGATGCTAGTAATAAGGTTAATTTACTTATAAAAGGCTTTGCAGAAGATGGAAATGTTAATGAGTTGTTGAAGAAGCATCATCAAATTGAGTGGGTTCAGGCTATGAATAATAAAAAAAATATGGCTGAAGAAATTGTTTTAAATGAGATTATATATATATGAGGTTTTAAATATGGTTGATTTTAGAGAGGTTAACAATGATGATATTTTAAAGGAATTGTTGGCGTTTAGAAAGGATACTTTGCTTTGTCAGATTTCTGATGAGGATTATAAGCATGGTTTGAATTTTGATAAGTTTTGCGAGAGGATTTTGCGTAATGTTTCTAAGAATAATAGGCTGTTTGTTCAGTCTCAGCTTGATAATAGGAATGGGGTTGTGTATTATTTTCAAATAGCTATGGGATGTTTTGATAAATAATCATTTTACAATTGTGCTACAATTTCAATAATTTGAAGCATAGATGTAAAATTCCAATTGTGCAACATTTTTGCAAATTTGTGGTACAATTGGAAAAAGTGTGAAATTTGACTTTTTTATGTCATTTTTCACACTTTTTATTGTCATTTTTTCTTTCTATTAATCCTTTTTCTTTCATTTCTGCCATATATGTTTTGACGGTTCTTACAGATTTATTAATTTGTCTTGCAATTTTTTCTTGGCTTGCTGTTGGATTTACTTTTAATATATTTATAATTTTTTGTTCCTCTAAGGTGCAATTTTTGCACTTTAAAACATTATTATTGCAATTTTATGTATAGTTATTTTAAAATTTTACCATACTATTAAAACCCTAAAAATTTTTTCAAAATTTTGAAAAAGTTTTGGATTTTGAGGCATTTTTTCGAGTCCTGTGAAAATTATATTGTAAGAAGTGAAGTTATGTCTCACTTTCTTATAATACATTAAACTTTTATTGTATAATAATTAATAAAATTTTCTTTTGTTAAATTATAATTTTTTAGCAATATATCCAAATTGTCAATATTACTTATATCATTACATAACGCTATTGCAAATCTTTTTACATTTTCTTTTAATAAATCCAGATTATTTTTATCCAATATTCTAAAATCCTCTTCTGGAGAAGCCGATTTTTCAAATTTATTATTCCTATGTATGATAATAGGTATACATTTGAATTTTGAACCATATTCTTTATAGAACCAAGACTTTGAATTATGTAATTGTCCGCAATCTCTTTTGCTAATCTCTGGACTATTAGATTCATTTTTACATTCTATCACATAATATAAATTATCTCCCATTCCCCATAGATTATCAGGCCCTCCATTATTATATTCTTTTTCTGGTCTTTCTGAAAATAATCCAATATATTTTCCTAACAATTGTATAGATTCTTCAAACTCATTATGAGAAGATTCAAAATTCAAGTTAGATAATATATCATTAATCAATATTAAATAGTCATTTGGTTTAATATTATTATTTTTTATAAAATTTTGTAATTCTTTTGCCTGTTCATTATACATATCTGTTTTTTGATATTTAATTCCATTTATTGGAGCAATAATATTTTTATTTAATTTTTTTGCGGACAGCAAAACTTCTTGTGCTCTATTAGGATTTATCAAATTTATATATTTGGATAATATCATCTGATCATATCCTTTTAAAACTTCATTTTTTTCTTCGTTTACATACTCTTCTAATATTTTTATCGCAGAATTATAATTCTTTGCTAATAATTCATTACATGCTTTTCTAAATTTCACTTCTCTATTTGATATATTTAATTTGTTTTTGTATTTTAATTCACTTACAGCACTTCTACTTATTTTTGTCCATTCTTCATCTTTATTCAGGCATAGTTGTAATACTTCAAAAAATTCTTTTATATCCTTTCTTTCCATGCTTTCGACAATCATTTCTGATAATTCTATTTGTTTTAGAGTAGCTACGCTAAAATATTTCCTAGTCTGCTTATCATATAATATCTTAGGCATTTTACTTCCCATAATTATTATTCCACAAAAATCTTCATTAGATCTTACTCCTCTTCCAATTCCTTGTTCTATTTTCTGTACCTTTTCTCTTAAAATATCATCTGAATTTGATAACATACTTTCCTTTATTTGATCATAATTAGTACTAGCATTGGGTAAACCATCTATAACAATTAATCTACATCTATCATCTTTTAAATCTATTCCATCATACCTGTTTATCAAAACATCTAGTCCCAAATTATAATTATTTATACTATTTATATTATCATTATTAAATGTCCTATCTGCAACATCATTCCAATATATTGCTCTTCTATATGATGGTACTATAACAACTATTCGGTAATGTTTAGACAATTCTTTTAATTGATATTTAATTTTCTCATCAGTAATATTAGGATTAATTGCCTGTGGTGTTATAATAAGTCTATCTCCTATATCTGTTGCATTTTTAGGGCAAATAACATTATTTATATTAGGATCTATATCAAAATCTCTAATTAAAATGCTGTCATCCTCTAATGTAGCACTCATAAATATTCTTCTATTAGCATTTTCAAAACTAGATATTTTATATATTGGTAAATTTCTCATACTTATTTCTATACAGTCATATGAAATACAACAATCGCATAACTCTAACATATCTATAATCATAGGAGCATTAAATTTAAATATATCCTCTTGTTTATAGTCTTTAAATTTATTTAATAATTCTGTTATTTTACTATTAAAATCCCAAAATGGTACAAGCATAGGACTACTTGCATAATCTCCATCTTTAATATTTATTAAATTACTTTCATTCTGTTGCTTTAAACTATCATAAAACATATCTAAAATATCTTGATATAATTTTGTATACTTTTCTCTATTTATGCTTATCATGCTTTTGGTTTCTGCAATTTCCAAACACGAATGAACATCATCTATTAGTATACTATCTATATCAATTTTTCCATTTATTCCAAATACACTTTTTCCATTAATCAATTTATGAATATTTATTACTAAAATAGCTTTTCCACTTATAAAATTTATATTATCTATATCTTTTGTAACATTTATTCCTAAGTCATTAGCTTCCTTAATAACTTGTTCTACTAAATAATTGTCTGGAACAACATATACACATTTGCCCTTATTTTCATTAATACAACTTTTTAACAATAATAGTCCAACAACTGTTTTTCCACTTCCAGTGTTCATTTTAATAATATTATCCTTTTTATTTCTATTTTGATACCACAACTCTAATACTTCTGTTTGTACATCTCTTAAGTATCCGTTATACTTTTGAGATTTATTTGTTAGAGATAGAAATATTTCTCTTGGCTCTATAATATTTTTTTGATTAAGTGCTGCAGAAAGTTTACTAAAATCTATATTCATATTACTCTCCTTCCTTTTTAATGATTACACCATTCTTTCTTTATTTTATCTATATCTAATTCTTTCCATTCTTTTTTTGTTTGTTTACTATGCTCTTCAACTGTTTGTATTTTATTGTCTTGCTCTCTAATGTGTGCTATAAACATTTTTGTCACTTCCCTTTTATGCATCATTATTTTTAATTTACCAAAAAATGTCGAATTATGCAATATAAATTCAAATACATAATTCGACATTTTTCGACATTTAATGTTCAAAAACTTTACTTTTCCATTTTGCTTTTGTTTTATTTCAATCTTCTAATTCTACATATATTTTTTTATTGTTTATATCTATTCTCCAATAACTATTTCTATTAGCTTGTTCACTATCTATATAATTATGATTTCTATAAAATTCAGTTATTCCTGCAAAAGATTTTATTTCTTTAATCATGTTAAGTCTTTTTTCACAACCATCTATAACAACATCATAAGAATCTTCTTTTGAAATTTTCTCAAATATCTCATTAGGTATTCTTAATATTCTTGCTCTTACATCGTTTTTTGTTATTACTCTTAATATTTTTTCCGTGTCTTTTTCTATACTTTCAGCATTATTTACATTATCTTTCTTATTTTTTGATATTAATTCACTTAATTTCTCTACCGAAAGTTTCGGCTCCCAATCAAATATTTTATCAGACTTATTCTGAATATAAAAATTAATAATATCATTTCCACTTATTAAAGACATATCTGGCATTTCTTTAGCTTCTTCTCTTGCTCGTTGTGAAAAATCACTTGTTGTTATAAATAATTTTCTTACTCCAATATTTCTTGCATCATTTAATGCCCTTACTTTCTCTGGTACTATATTTTTATCGTATTTTTTCGCCTGAACAATAAATTTTTCGCTCTCTATTGTATTAATTCCTTCTATTATATCTTTATAACAAATTAAATCAATCCCACCATCTCTAGATTTTTTAGTTACCTTTATATCTTTAAATCCCAAATCTTTAAGGAATTCTTTTAGAAAGAATTCAAAATCATATCCATTTTCAAAAAAATTATAAAATTCTCTTCTTAATTTCTCGCTTTGTTCCATAAAAACCTCTTTTCACATAAATAACTCTTATTTTAATCTTTAAACATATCTGTTTTTTTATTATATTTCTTTAATAATTTTGTTAAAAATTTTTCTCTTCTGTTTTTCACATACTATGACATCTATTCCAAGTTAACTTTCCCATTTTTGTTATAAAAACTTTCTTAGATTTACTAAACTTTTTATCTACATTCCTTATCTAACCAAATAATAGATAATCTAGTAAACCAATTTAAGACTATTTCTAAATAACAACCCCTTTAGTATGATCAACCTCATGCTGAATAATCTCAGCCACAAATCCGCTATACTTTCCATGTCTCCTCTCAAAATTCTCATCCAAATAATCCACTTCAATCTCGTTATATCTCACACATTTTCTCTCACCAATCAAAGACAAACAACCTTCCTCAGTTTCATATTTTCCGCTTCTCCCCGTAATAACCGGATTAATCATCACAAAATCGAACAAACCACCAGACACACAAATAATCGCCTTATTGTATCCAATCATATTAGCAGCCAATCCAACACATCTATCTTTATTTGCCTTCAATGTATCTAACAAATCTCTAGCAATAAACTTATCATCCTTTGTTGCCATTTCAGCCTTCTGTGACAAAAACATTACATCTTTTACTATATTCTTTATCAAAAAAATCCCCCATCTCTTATTAAAAATATTCAATACTTCAAATTTTCTACAAAAAAATGCAGTACCATTAAACTTTCTAACTACCTCTAATAACAACTTCTCCATCACACTCAACAACAGCATTATCAGTAATAATTTCACCAACAGAATCCACAATAATTCTACCTTTCTTTGGATTCTTAATTGAAACAACATGACCTTTTATATCTGCTTCAACCTCAGAATATTCAAAAGATAAATCTGTATCTTCCATTTGACAATTTATCAATTTTAAATTTTTGCAATATCATAATGGTTGAGTACCAATTATTTACTTCTGTATCTTTTAAATTATATAAAGCTCTTTCTTCATCAAAGGTTTTGTTTTCTATTTTATTTGCTTTTTTACCTCCTCATATGTATTAAAATTCTTTCATTTATTTTTATAATTCAGCCTCAATTTTATTATTAAAAATAATTAACTTAAGTATACCAATTCACACTCATTCTCCGCAAGTAAATTGAAAAAATTCTTCTATATATGATATTTCTTCAAATATATTTTTCAAATTTTTCTAATTGCTCCTATATCATTTTTTCTAAAATTTCATTGCTTATCCGTAGGTATTACATTAACCCAAATAGCAGTTGTAAAAAAAATAAAGTGTAAAAAAATACACTTTATTCTTACAATTTTATCTGTTATTTTTAGGCATCATTCCCAATATTTTTCCTGCAAAATCTCCAAAATTTTGTGATTGAATAATAACTCTTCCAGGACCAACCAACTTTGTTAAAAACAATCCTTCTCCACCTAAAAATATATTTCCTAATCCCTTTACAGTTTCAATCTCATATGAAACTGTGCTTTCGAAACCAACAACATTTCCAGTATCCACCTTTAACACTTCACCTGGTGCCAAAATTCTTTCTACTGGATCGCCATCTACTTCCAAAAACAACATTCCATTTCCTTTTGCTTTTTGTAAAACGAATCCTTCTCCACCAAATAAACCTGCAGAAAATTTCTTTGTAAATGCAATACTCATATCTACACCTGGCTCAGCACATAAAAATGCACTTTTTTGTACTGTAAACCCATTATTTTCTCCTACATTAACTGATACGATATCACCTGGTACAGTAGTTGCAAAAGCCACTTTTGCTCCATCAACATTTGCAGTATATGTATTCATAAAAATAGATTCTCCAGTAAACATTCTGCCAAGACTTTTCATTACTCCCCCTCTAGCATTTGTTTTCATATTAATTCCATCTGTTTGCCAAGTCATTCCACCTCTTTGTGAATAAATAGATTCTCCTCTGTTTAAAGTAAATTCCACAGCTGGCACAGTTTTTCCAATAATTTCATATCTCATAACTCCATCTCCTTTTTATAATTTATTATATGCATTTATCTCTTAAGCAGAATAATACACTTTTAATATTACATCAAAAAAAAATCTTGTCTATTTTACTATATTTCAAACTCCCACAAACTCAAATGTCCTTTTGCCTCAATAGGTTCATCGAAAACCTCAATATCTTCCATTTGCCAGCCATAGTTCTCCTTAAAAGTACTATCTGTATATATATCCTTATTTTCCTTCAAAAGCTCAGATTTAAACTCTGGAGACATTTTCACGCAATCAACCAACTTAGCTTTTCCCAATATTTTACCTTTCGGCATATCTTTGGGGATATATTTTTGTAATCTTTTCATCGCCTCTTTATCAATTCCTTGTCCAGCATGAATAAGGAGCTCTCCTCTATAATTTGTTTTCCAACTTCTAAATTCAAATCTTTTATAACCAAACATTATCAAACTAGCCCATGGTTGCTTTATTGTTAATACCTTCATATTTCCACTCCTTTGCTTTAGAATAGTATTCCCTCAAATTTAACTATACAATCTTGCTAAACATCTCTTTTCTTATCATTTGTTATATCACCATTTCCACTCACAGGAACTTCATCTCCTAAATAAGTAGGCTTTGGTTTAAATATACATTTAACAAAATCCTTATCTCTTGCCAATATTTCTCTTATTTCTCTGTATGTTGCACCAACATATTGTCTTGGATCAGAACATACTCCATATGCATCTAATCCCAACTTTTTTGCATCATACAAAGCTCTATACATATGATAATTTTGTGTTACAATTACTACCTTTTTAGCCTTAAAAATCTCTTTTGCTCTATACATAGTTTCATAAGTAGAAAATCCAGCATGATCCATAAAAATATCTTCTGATGGTATCCCTTTTTCAATAGCATAATTCTTCATAAGATTTACCTCATCATAATCTTCTCTTCCATGATCACCACTCATTATAATTTTACTAGACACATTATTTTTGTATAGATTAATACCTTCTAATAATCTATCCTCTAACATTGGACTTGGTTTATCTCCCCATACTCCCGCACCTAATATAATTATGCAATCTACATCAGATAAATCTTTATACTCTTGATTTTTTATAATTCTATTTTTAGTAGACTGTTTAACATAAAAATTTATTCCAAAAATAAATATGATAACTATAACTATTCCAATTAAAAAACACTTTAATGCCATTTTCATAGTTGGTCTCCTCTTAATTATTAATTATTTTTCGCGATTACATGAAATATATGCCAATGTTTTAGTTCACCTAATCCTGTTTTCTTGTCAACTTCAACTTCTCTAAAATTTAAAATATCAAAATTCTTAAACAATCTCAATACTTGATTTTTTGAAAAGAACGTCATTTGTGGTCTAGTTTTATTCCAAGTATCATTAACTCCGAAAAAATTTCCAACAAAGTATCCATCTTTTTCCAAGTTCATTTTAATTTCGTTCCATAAATCTTCAAATTTTTCTTTATTGCAAAATGATAAAGAGTAATTTGCTACAATTAATTTTGATTTTTTCAACTTTATTTTTTCAAAGCTTTGTTGTTCAAACTTAAAATGTTGTAGTTCATTTGTTGTCAATCTTTTTGTTATTCTTGATTCAACATTTTCTCTATCAATTGCCAAAACATTCCATCCATTTTTTATCAAATATACTGTATCATTTCCAGCTCCACATCCTAAATCAATTGCATTTGTTGGGTTGCATTTTATCTTTTCAATAAAATATTTAACAAATGTTCTAGGTACATCCGCTTCGGTTACATCATAATATTTTTCTATACTTTTCATATTGCTCTCCCTAAGAAATTTATTTAATATCACTCACTATAAAAAAATTTTTTCACCTACTCACTTTTCTTCAACAAATCCATCAAAACTTCAAATTCTTCATAATGATTTCTAAAAAATTCTCCTTCATCATTCATTTTCTTTATTTCATCAATTGAAAACCATCCAACTTTTTCAACTTCTTCCTCTTGTAATTTTAGTTTTTCAATATCATCAACATCCATTTTTATATAATAATCATCCCAAAAAACTCTTTCTTTTTCAGACCTTCCACCATAGTATTTTACTAATTTTTCTGGATTTAAATCCACTCCAATCTCTTCTTTTACTTCTGTTAATATTCCCTGAATACTATCTTCTCCAGATTTTGGATGTCCACCTGTAGTTGCCCATAATCCATTTTTTCTTGCACTTCTTTTTTGTAATAAAAACTCTCCTTTAGAGTTTTGTATGTAAATAAGTACCACTATTATATATGAGCCTTCAGGTACTGACTCGCCTTTGTATATTGTTTTTCCTGTTAAATTTCTATTTTTATCATATAAATCTCGTTTTTCCATAGTTTTATCCTCTCTTTTATAATTTATAAATCTACCTCAAATAACACTTTTGACTCTTCATTTTCTCCAATTTCTTCCACAGAAACTTTGGTAACTATGGTTTTAAACTTATCATTCAGTTCAAATTCAATTTGCTCATTTTCCGTAGTTCCAAGGGTTATATGAGGTATATATTCAAAACTCATTTTTTGATTTAATACTTTTTCATATATTTCATTATGCAGTATCTTTATTTCTTTCCCGCCTGACACGACACTTAAAAATATATAGTTAGTCTTAATATTTTCATCTTTATGTAATGACACACCTGACATTACGATTTCAAATGGTTTCACGGATTTTAAAACTTGCATTAATCTGTCTTTTAGCTCATCATTAGACATAGAGCCTTCAAACGGAAATGCTAAAGTTATATGTGGTGGCAATATTTTATACAATTCATCATACTGTTTTCTAATATTTTCAATTTTTTCTATATTTGTGAATTGAGGAAATATTAAAATATCCCTTTTCCCTTTGTTTATATACTTCATATTTTTCCTCCCTTCTTTGATGATTGTATTATATCAAATTATATTAATTTTTACAATTTAAGAACTGATTAATGAATAACCTTAAGCATTATATAATAAGCTCTTGTTGTTTCTTGTTTATCCACATAAAACTCTTTTATATTCTTACCAACTGCACAATGTAACACTACACCGAAAATTATCCTTTATTATCAAAAAAGCAAAATATTTCTGTAATCCCATACATTAATATTTTGCTTTTTTGTAATTAACTTTAAATTGTATTTTCAACTATTTTTCTTCGAGTAACCAATCTAATACATTTATCTTTTTTATTCCATCAAAATCAGCATCTAAATCATCATCTAATGTCAAAATGTATTTAGGATAATTATCATTTATCTTCTTCAATGGAGTTAATTCTCTATCTAATATTTTATTATCTCCTTCATTTTCGCCTCTAGTAGTTAGTGCTACTTGATAATATTTAATATTTTCTGGCTTTCTTGCCACAAAATTAACTTCTAAATCATCATATTTTCCTATATATACTTCATATCCTCGTCTCAACAATTCAAGATACACGACATTTTCTAATATATGTCCCATATCTCGACCAGAGCCTTGTCCTAACATATAATATCTTAATCCTATATCTATTGCATAATATTTTTCTTGAGTTTTTAAAAACTCTTTTCCTTTAATATCATATCTGCTGGCTTTAAATATTAAATAGCTATCTATTAATACATCTACATAGTTTGAAATTGTATTATATGATGAATTTTTTTCTATTCCTTCAATATTATCACTTATGCTTTTCATACTCGTTCTATTTCCAATGTTGTCATACAAATATTTTGTAACTCTTTCTAACACATTTTTATCTGTTATTCCTTTTCTTTGCATTACATCTTTAAATAAAATAGTATTATATATTCCATCCAAAAATAAATTTATATTTTCTGGGTTTATTTTATATAATTGGGCTGCTTGAGGAAATGAACTATATCTTAGATAATCTCTAAATTTTCTTGATAAATCTGTTTTATCTTCAAAACATGATAAATACTCTTTAAATGATAATGGTAACATTTTTATTTCTATATACCTTCCTGTAAGTAATGTTGCTAATTCTGAAGATAATAGATATGCATTTGAACCTGTTATATATAAATCTATATTTTTATTTATAAATAAACTGTCTACTGTTTTTTCAAATTCATTTACATTTTGAATTTCATCTAGAAAAACATATGTCTTTTTTCCTTTCACTAATCTTTCTTTTTAAAAAGAATTTGAAAAAATTTTTCATTCTTCAGATTCTTCAAATTATCTTTCTATCTCACTTAAATATCTCTCAATTTTCTCAATATCACGCTTATCCTTTGGTAGATTTCTTTTCTTTTTATCTCTTAATATTATCTCTAATTTTTGAAGTTGGTAACCATCTTTAAAATCATATTGATTCTCAAATTCTGCTGGTGAATCAACTACAACTTCAACTAAATCATTTAATTTATAAAATCCACACTCATTTTTCTTTTCCTCAACTAGATTATATTTTTCTTTTATATCATTAAACAATTTTTCTGATATACACAAATCTAAATCATTAGCTTTTTCTCGTAAACCATAAAATAGTAAACAACCACTAGACAAAATATAATATTCTTCTTGTGGAAAATTTAAGCTTCCTACTAATTTAATTAATTCATTTTTATCCATATGCATTTTCTCCTTTCAGATCTAAGGGACTTTCAATTTTCGCTAAAATATTTTTCATGCCCCCAAATTTATTGCTTTATTCAAACTTTCTCAAATATTCATCATAATTTCCAACATAAGAAAAAAATCTTTTTTCTTTTACTTCCACAATTCTTTCCGCCAAATTATTTATAAAATATCTGTCATGCGAAACAAATAGTACTGTTCCTGAATATTCCTTTATTGCTTCTTCTAACAATTCTCTTGTTTCAATATCAATATGATTTGTTGGTTCATCCAATATTAAAAAATTAATGTTTTGTTTTAGCAATTTTGCAAGTATCAATCTAACCTTTTCTCCTCCAGATAAACTACTTACCTTCTTGAACACATCATTTCCTCTAAACATATATTTTGCTAAACTTGTTCTTATTTCAGTTTCATTTCGATTATCAAATTGTTCAAAAAAATTTAATATTGTTTGATTATCATCTTCAAATTTTATTTCTTGTGGAATATATCCAATATTTACTGACTGACCTATTTTTATTTCACCAGTATATTCACAATCTTCATTCATAATGATTTTTAATAATGTACTTTTTCCTGTTCCATTTTTTCCTATTAGCGCAATTTTTTCACCATAGTGTATTTGCAAATTTGCATTTTCAAATATATTTTTGCTTTCAAAATTTTTATTCAAATTATTTATTATAACAACATCTTTTCCAGATCTTGAATCAATATTTAATTTAAAATTAAGTAATGTTTTTTGCTCTAAATTAACTTGTGGAAGTTGCTCTATTTTTTCTAATTTTTTTTCTATGCTTTTTGCTCTCTTAAAGAACATTTCATTTTTAGCAAGCTCTCCAAATTTTCTTAAAGTTTTTATAGACTCTTTCATTTTTTTAATCATTTTCTGCTGATTTTTATAATTTTCAAATTCCACAAGAGTTCTTTTTTCATCTTCTTTTAGAAAATATGAGTAATTTCCCAAATATATTTTTTCTTTTCCGTTTTCCAATAAAATTGTTTTGGTAGCAATTTTATCTAAAAAATATCTATCATGCGAAACCATTAATATAGTTCCTTTATATTCTTTTAAAAATTTTTCTAACCATTCCAATTTTTCCATATCTAGGTGATTTGTTGGCTCATCTAACAAAAGTATACTTGGCTCTTTTAATAACAATGCACCTAAATTTACTATTGTTTTTTCTCCTCCACTTAAATCATTATAATTTTGATTTAACATTTTTTCATTTATTTGTAATCCAGAGCATATTTTATTAAATTTTTCTTGAATATCATAGCCTCCCATTTGTATATATTTTTGTTGTACATTTCCATATTTTTGTAGTAATTCACTCATTTTTTCGTCACTTTTTTCATAAGACATCTCATTTTCTAATTTTTTTAATTTTGTTTCTAATTCAAAAAAATGTTCAAAACTCCTTTGTAGAAAAGTGTATACATTTGGATTTTTTTCTTCATATTCATAAATTTGTTTCAGCATACCTATTGTAGCATTTTTCCTAATATTTATTGTTCCAGCACTTATATTTTCTTGTTTCATTATAATTTTAAAAACTGTGCTTTTTCCTGCTCCATTACAACCTATTAGTGCTGCTCTTTCACCTGTTTTTAGTGTTAAATTCATTCCATTTAACACATTTTTTAATCCGTAATTTTTTATTATATTATTTAATTCTATTTCTATCATAATTATATCTCCTTATATGTGTATTCTTATAACGAGATATAATGCCATATATCAACTATTACAACGACTATATTTAATATATAGCTTTATCTCGTTGTAATAGTTACACAGCCGAAGCCCCTATATTTTATTTTACTCCTTAGCTCTTTTTCTCTATTCATTTTTTTTGCTCTCCTTTTTAATATTATGGTTATATAATAAGCTATTTTTTCTAGTTTGTCAATTCAGCTCTTTAATACCCTTACATAAATATTTCATTGGATATATTCTAACATAGTAGCACCAATTATTCCAGAATCATTTTTATATTTTGCTATTCTGATATCAATACCAGGTAGATTTTCCTTTATTTTATCAAAAAAGTAATTGTCATACTCTGACATTCCACCACCTATTGAATATTTACCAATACCATATACACTTTCTATTTTCTTTATTCCTCCAATAAAATTTCTTATATATTCTTGCAAAAGTATTTTTGCATCAATATCATTCTTTTCTATACATCTAAAAATTTCTGTTCTTGCATACTTTTTGTTTTTTATTCTGTTATATCTTTTTGACAATCCTTCAAAACTATTTATGTATTTATCATATTTTTCTCCAACTCTTTTGTTAAGTTTGCTTATATCCCATCCGACCTCACTGATACATTTTCCATTTTTCATATATGAAATTCCCAATCCTGATCCCAATGTAAACATTACAAATTCATCCCAAGCATTTATATAATATTCACATATTCCAGCACAAGTACAATCATTTTCTGTAAAAACTTTTGTGCCATATTTTTCTAATGCTATACGCCAATTAATTTTAGTTACATTAAGAGATCTTGATCCCAAGAATATTCCTTCCTCTTTTATATTTCCTCCTGGACATGCTAATCCGATTGAAGATACTTCATTAAACTCGAATTTACATTCTTTTTGTAGATTATCTATTAAAGATTTTATTATTTCTATGAATTTTTTAGTAGATTTTTCTATCTCTATAGTTTTATCCATTTTATTTAATAAATATATTTTATGCTCTAATCTTTTTTCATAAATATTATACAAACCGCAAGATACATGACTAGCACCAATATCAACACCTATATTATACTTTTTCATATTTATCTCCTCCTAATCTTAAAACTCCTGTATCCTTTAATTTCTTTGAAATAGATTCGTTCTCTTTTTCTGTACTTTCAATTTTTTTAATTTTCAATATATCTAATCCTGCTCTCACATATTTATTTTTCATAAAATATCTCCAAACAGTTCCATTCAAATAATTTTCAAGCATTAATAGCTCTATTCCCTTATCAATTCCTATATATTCCTCTGCAAACCAAGGTGATTTTTTTTCTAAATTGTATCCATCCTTAAACCCATATTTTCCCCATAATTTTGGAAAATTATTGTAATAATATTCCATTGCTTTTATACTTTCATTTGGTGTAAAAATAATTGAACCTATTGCACCACAAGGAGATACAGTACCATCATTCATTTTATTTAAATTAGCATCACTTGGTTTAGCTCCAAATTCACAATATCCTCTTGGAGATAAACATGAAGTTAATCCCCATGAATTTTCGTTATATGTTTTAAAATTATTCATATTATTTATGCAATATTGTCTATTTGCTTTAGTCGCTTTTATAGAATTTTCAAACCAATCAGTTTGATTTTCATCTTTTAAATTTCTAAAATCTATCCAAGCATGTGAAAACTGATATGGAAATAATGTCCCACAATATGTATATATTATATCTTTAATATCGCAATAATCAGCTTTTTTCCTTTGGAATGTATAATACATACTTTTGTCTATAGGAAATGTTGGAGAGCTTACTCCCAAAACATATAACATTAATTGCTCTGCATACATATCCCAATGTCCCCAAAATCCAATTTCAGGTTTATACCCCATATAAAAATAATTATTTTTTTCGTTTCTATACCACTGCCAATTTATTTTTTTATACAAAATTTCAGCCTTTTTCTTCACATCTTTTCCAAAATATTCACCAGCAGTCAAAGCTCCACATATGAATATAGCTGTATCTATTATAGATACTTCACAGTCCCATTCTCTTTTACCATTTTCCATATTTACAAAATGATAAAAAAAGCCGTTTATTCCTTCAACATTATTAATAAATGTATCTAAAGTCCCAACTGCTTTATTATATGCACTTTTATATGAAATCCATTTGTGTTTTACTCCTATAACCAATGCTGCTAATCCGTAACCAACAGATGCTATACTTGAAATATTATCTGCCAATATTGTTTTATCTCTAATAAGACCATATCCCTTACTTTTCGTGTTATTATTTACTTCATTAATAAAGAATTTATAACAAGCTTTTAGTTCCTTTCTTACAATTTTTTTACCATAACATTTCAATATCCTCATTTACACCACTATCCCTTTATTTAATTATATTTTCATTTTTTTTAATAATCAATGGAAATAACTGGAAACCACTTTTACCTTTTAAGTTATTGATTTTCTTAAATTTTGCTTGTATAATTTTAGAAAAAGCGTGAAAAGGAACTTTATATAATACAAATCTCTAAAAGGCTTAAAATTGAATTCTGGAAATAGATCAAAAATTAATTCAAACAAATTTGACTAATTCCATTAATTTCAAATATGTCACAATTTCCCAAAAATGGGAAAAGAGAACCGTCCCCTTTTCCCAGGAAGAAGGTTATATTATTATGAAATTACGAACACCTACATATTTTAATGAATTTCATTGCATTGCAGACAAATGTAAAGATTGTTGTTGCATTGGTTGGGAAATTGATATAGATAAAAAATCTGCTGATTTTTATAAAAATGTATCTGGTGAATTTGGAGAAAAATTGAGAAAAAGTATTGATTTTGGTTCACCTAGCCATTTTGCTTTAAATGATAAAAATCGATGTCCTCTTTTAAATAACAAAAATCTTTGTGAAGTTTATATACAATTAGGTGAAGACAAAATGTGTGATATATGTACAGAACACCCACGATATTATGAGTGGTTTAATAATTTAAAAGAAGGTGGAATTGGATTGTGTTGTGAAGAAGCTGGACGAATAATTTTGTCACAAAAACAACCTTTTACAACAATAGAAAAAGAAATTCCTTTTGAAGATGCAGATACTTATGATATGGAATTATTTAACTATCTTTTAAACTGCAGATCAAAAATAATCTCACATATTGAAAATACTGAAAACAATTTCAACCTAAAGATTCGCAATATATTATGGTATGCTTATACAATTCAATTAGATATTGATAATGATATGCTAGATGATGAAGAAATTTTTGATATAATAGATTACGAAAAAACAGATATAACACCAATTCTAAATTTTTACACAACACTAGATCCACTTAATCCAGATTGGATACCTTATTTAAAACATAGCATTTTGACATATATTAATTCAAAAAATTATCTACATAATTTTGAAAAACAAAATCCACAACTTAATAATTACTTACAAAATATAGCAATATACTTTATTTGGAGATATTTTTTAAAAGCTACATTTGATAAAGATGTACTTTCAAAAGTAGAATTTATGGCAATAAGTATAGCCCTAATAAAAATTTTATTCTTTTGCCAATGGTTAGAGAACAAAACATTAACACTTGAAGACTGCACAGAAATAGTAAAAAACTTTTCAAAAGAAATAGAATATAGTGAAGATAATTTACAAAAGATTGAAGATATCTTCTATAATTCAACAGATTTTTCTATAAATAATATAATTGGAATATTTTAAAAATATACTGATATAAAAATTTTAGTACTAATATAAAATATAGAAAATGACTTTCAAAATATTCCACAATTTACGTATATTTTTTAATTAATAATACTAAATATAAAAAAGATATTCGAGTTATTCTTTCAACTTGAATATCTTTTTAATAATTTATTATTGTCTATTTTCAAGACTCTTTACATTTTTCAAAAATATAATCACTCACAAACTTCTCAATAATTCTTAGCCTTTTCTCTGACACATCATCCTTCAAATGATATCTTTTTAAAGTATCTATAACATAATTTTTCTCGTTAATAATTTGAAAAGTTTCTTTAAAATTAATATCAAAAACCATAGCCATAACTGAAATTACATTATCTATGTAATCAATTCTTCTGCCTTTTTTTCTTTTGACTAATTTCTTATTCATCACTTCATCAAATACTTCGTCTGCAACTGTAGATAAATTAACTTTCTCTTCATCACCTTTGAAAAAAATATTAGCAGACTCATATAAAATATCGGTTTTATCAGCATCTCTTATAATTTTTGCAAATAGAAGTTCTTCACTATTTAATCCTTCTTCAATTGCAAATTTATTATGATTTTTTATTGCTTTAAAAATTAAATCATCATATTTATCAGTTTTAACATAGTTTCTAATATTATTTTTCAAAATTTCTACACCATAATCACCATGGTCAAAACTTTCTAAATCCCTATATGTTTGATGAATTTTATATTGATCAAATCTACCAATATCGTGAAGCAAACCAATTATTGAAGCAATTTCAATTTGTTCTTGTGTTAAATTCAATCTTGT
>ENA-OPCM01001188-OPCM01001188.1-human-gut-metagenome-genome-assembly--contig:-NODE-1188-length-17855-cov-9.568652_pt1 | contig 17855 bp, 20 predicted proteins | sample MGYA00241252_ERZ501484 | MGnify/ENA primary metagenome ERZ501484 (study PRJEB25962, sample SAMEA2042583) | human gut metagenome | biome: human gut; feature: human-associated habitat; material: faeces...
GTGGACATAGGCTTTGGAGATGTCGCCCAGCCGTTTGGCTGGTTTATGACATTGACTCCATCATTGAAATTGATATTAAGATCGGACAGCTTTCCGAAGTTGTTTATGTGACAAGCTATTAATTTCAATTTCTAAATCTCCTCCCCGCTAAGCGCCGATATACCACACCTGATGACCTCAGACTTCTGCTCCTCGGTCATATCTGAGCCAAGCACCATCCGTATGAACTCACCCTTAAGTGATGCATCCTTTTCGTATTCACTGTAATTGATGAGAAGTCTTGTCTCATCATACACCTTTTCATAGTAGAAATATTCCTCGAACATATCCTTGAGGAAGTCTGTGTTTATCTCACAATCCACGTCCACCTCACCTACAAGCACGAACTTTACCATGCTTCTCGATGAATATTCACTGTCCGAAATGGCCTTTTCCATCTTCACAGCCACATCCTGTGTGGTCATGGCTCCTGTCACATCCACATACAGTGTGTAGAGGCTCCTGTATGCAAACGGTACAAAGCTAAATCCTGCCGTGAGCTTTTCATCATCTATATCAAGTACCACAAAGCCCTTTTGTCCACACTCATCAAAGCCTCTTCCCTCTAAACAGCCGCTGTAGCAGTACATGCCACGGTTGTCAAGCTGTCCGCTCTGATACTCATGCACATGACCGAGCGCGAGATAATCAATGCCCTTATTTTTAAGGTCGCCTGTGGAAATCTCATCACCGAGCTGCCCGTGGAGAGTGACAACGTTGTAATTGTCATTGTCGAGCACAAGAGAATTGTACATAACAGCCTGGTTAGACTTGTCTATCTCAAGACCTGTTATTGTGATATTTCCATAGCTGTATGAGGTCCACTGATTAGAAAAAAGCTTAAGGTTGTCAGGGATTTCATCGAGCTTCGATATGAAATTGTCCGAGTCGTGATTACCCTTAAGATAATAGAAATCGATATCCGGATTTGACGTAATCGAATCCTTTACCAGATTTCTTGCAGTCGCTGACACATTTCTCGTGTCAAATAAATCGCCTGCTATGATAATCGCCTTTACATCGTTATTTTTGGCGTACTCTATCATCCTTGAATATGTACGCAGTATTTCCATTTTTCTCTCTTTTGCCTGCTCCTTTGACAGATTCGAGGTCATCTTCGAATCCAGATGCAGGTCTGCACAGTGGATAATTTTCATTTTTCCAATTCCTCTTGATATATGAACGTTTATAAATCATTACAGACTACACATAGATTCATTACGCATAGCCTGGTTGCATCATTTACAGCCAATTCACAATTTCATAATCATTTAACAATTAAACGTGCTGACTGTCTGCAAGCTCAGGTGTACCTCTCATCTGAATGAGCGGGCCACCCTTCTTCTCCACATAGTCCTTAGTGATTGTAACCGTGCCGATATTGTCATCCTTTGGTATCTCATACATGATATCGAGCATGAAATCCTCTATAATCGCACGAAGAGCTCTGGCTCCGACCTTCTTTTCCTTTGCCATCTTGGCGATGGCATAGAGTGCATCGTCATCGAACTCAAGCCTTACCTCATCCATCTCAAGAAGCTTCTGATACTGCTTGATAATGGCATTCTTTGGCTCCTTCAATATCTTTACAAGCATATCCTCGGTGAGAGCCTCAAGTGAGAACATGATTGGAAGTCGTCCGATAAACTCAGGAATCATTCCGAATTTGCGGATATCATCAACAGTTGCCTGCATGAGCAGGTTTTCATCCCCATCATACTTGTCCTTTAAATCAGCCTTGAAGCCTATAGAAGCCTCCTTGTTCAGGCGCTCCTTTATGATATCCTCAAGTCCCGGGAAAGCGCCTCCGCAGATAAAGAGAATATTTCTCGTGTCAACTGTGGTCATCGGAACCATGGCATTCTTGCTGCTGGCACCAACCGGCACCTCAACCTCTGAGCCCTCTAAAAGCTTAAGCATACCCTGCTGCACTGACTCTCCGCTCACATCACGCTGGTTGGCATTTCTCTTCTTTGCAAGCTTGTCTATCTCATCTATAAAAATGATACCGTGCTCAGCTCTCTCCACGTCATTATCTGCAGCCGCAAGAAGCTTACTTACCACACTTTCGATATCGTCACCGATATATCCGGCCTCAGTAAGTGATGTGGCATCTGTTATGGCAAGTGGCACATCTAAAAGCTTTGCAAGAGTCTTTACGAGATATGTCTTTCCTGAACCTGTAGGTCCGATCATGAGCATATTTGATTTTTCAATCTCCACACCGTCGAAACTCTTTGAACTCTGCTTTGCAGTGGTATTCTCTTCCTGCGCCTTATGCTTATTGTCAGCCATGACACGCTTGTAGTGGTTATATACTGCAACCGACATGACCTTCTTTGCATGCTCCTGACCTACCACATAATCATCAAGACTCGCCTTAATCCTATGCGGTGCAGGAATTGAGTGAATGTCAAGAATCGGCTCGACCTTTTTCTCTTCCTTTGGTTTTTTCTTCTTAAGCTTCTGGCTGTTTGGTATGCCTCCTGTCAGATCTGACAAATTTATCATGCTGATATTGGGCATATTGCCAAAATCAATATTGCTTATATTTCCCAGATTTCCGAAATTGCCAAAATTACCGTTGCTCATGGAGTCAAAGGTCTTTTGCATACAATCGTTGCAGATGCACAGGTTCGGCTGGATATGTATCATCTTTCCTGCCACGCTCTCCGGTCTGCGGCAGATGTAGCAGACATCCTCGTAGTCGTTTGCCTTGTTATCGTTTGTATTATCTATGTTATTTGTAGTTTCTTCATTATTATCCTGAATATTGTCAGGTACTTCCTTGAAATCATCATTATTCATAGGTGAATTACCGCCTTTGTATCATTTGGCTACTTTATCAGCCATTTAACTATTATACACTACTGAATAAATGCGTGCAAGCAAGCTGAGGCGCTTTTGAAAAAAAAGAACCGACAGATCAAAAGACCTGTCGGATCCATTTTCTTAATATCTATTATAACAGCTCCATAAGAAGCTTATTGACAACAGCAGGATTTGCCTTGCCATTTGTGGCCTTCATAGTCTGACCTACGAGTGCTCCGATAGCTTTCTTCTTGCCATTGTGATAATCCTCCACTGCCTGTGGATTTGCATCGATGACAGCCTGGATTGTGGCTTTAAGCTCACCCTCATCATTCATGCTCTTAAGACCGTTCTCCTCGACATACTGCTCAGGATCTATATCATCCGAGAATATTTTCTCAAATACTTCCTTGGCAACAGATGAGTTGATCGTGCCTGCATCCACCAGATCTACAAGCTTTGCAAGGTTTACAGGTGAAAATTTTATCTCATCTGCATCCATATCATTATCCTTTAACAGTCGCATTGTCTCAACCATCAGCCAGTTTGAAACCTTCTTCGGCTTGCCGCAGAGCTTTGTGGCAGCCTCAAATATGTCTGCCATATGCTTTGACTCTGTGAGAATCTTTGCATCATACTCCGGGATGTCGTATTCCTTCTTGTAGCGTGCAAGCTTCTGTGGACGCAGCTCAGGCTGCTTTGCCTTTATCTGTGCAATCCATTCATCGGATACTACGATTGGCACGAGGTCAGGCTCAGGGAAATATCTGTAGTCCTGTGCATCCTCTTTTGAACGCATGGCATGTGATGATTCCTTGTTGTCATCCCATCTACGTGTCTCCTGTACTACCTTTCTGCCCATCTCAAGAAGCTCTATCTGACGCTCACGCTCGCCTTCTATGGCATGTGCAATAGCCTTGAAGGAGTTAAGGTTTTTCATCTCAGTACGTGTACCAAACTTCTTTGCGCCAACCTCCCTGACTGAGATGTTGACATCGGCACGCATTGAGCCCTCATTCAATTTACAGTCAGACGCTCCGAGATACTGGATGGTCTGACGCAGAGTCTCAAGGTATGCGATAACCTCCTCAGCGGAGCGCATATCAGGCTCTGATACTATCTCTATAAGAGGTACTCCGGAACGGTTGTAATCTACGATAGATACGTCCTCCCACTCGTCATGTACGAGCTTTCCGGCATCCTCCTCCATGTGGATTTCATGGATTCTGACGTTTTTCTTTCCGTTTGCTGTCTCAATCTCCACTGAACCGTTGCGGCAGATTGGCAGATAAAGCTGTGATATCTGATAGTTCTGTGGGTTATCTGGATAAAAATAGTTCTTTCTGTCAAATTTGCTGTACTGTGTGATGGTACAGTTGGTGGCAAGTCCTACTGCCACTGCGTACTCTACAACCTGCTTGTTTAAAACCGGAAGTGAGCCCGGCTGTCCTGTGCAGACAGGACATGTATGTGTGTTTGGTGCGCCTCCGAATGCTGTGGAGCAGGCGCAAAAGATCTTTGTTTTTGTAGCTAACTCTACATGGACCTCAAGTCCAATGACTGTCTCATAGTTTTTCATATCCTTTTTGCCTCCTTCCTACTGTGCACCGGCAGATTTATTGGTATCTGCTGTATTTTTGTTACTGTATTCCTCCGCGATAATGCTGCGCTTAAGCTCTCTTGTTTTTTCAAAGCTGTATGCTGCGCGGATGATATTCTTCTCCTTAAAGCAGTCTCCGATGAGCTGTAATCCGATCGGAAGTCCGTTTTTGTCCATGCCGCACGGAAGCGATATTCCCGGAAGACCTGCAAGGTTTACAGATATGGTGTAGATATCACCGAGGTACATCTGGATTGGATCACTTAAGCTCTCTCCAAGCTTTGGAGCTGTGGTTGGTGCTGCCGGTCCGAGTATCACATCATATTTGGCAAAGGCATCATCAAAGGCTTTTTTGATAAGTGCCTTTACTCTTAAGGCCTTTAAGTAATATGCATCATAATATCCTGATGAAAGCACGAAGGAGCCGAGCATGATTCTTCTCTTTACCTCAGGTCCAAAGCCCTCAGAACGCGATTTCTTGTACATGTTGTGAAGGTCTGTGTACTCCTTTGTACGGTATCCGTATTTGACACCGTCGAATCTGGCAAGGTTTGAGCTTGCCTCAGCACAGGCGATTACATAGTACGCAGGAATGGCATACTCTACAAGTCCGAGGTCAAATTCCTCCACAACAGCACCTTTTTTCTTTAATTCATCTGCCGCTGCAAGGATTGCCGATTTTACCTCCGGGTCAAGTCCATCTCCGAGATAATCCTTTGGAATACCAATCTTCATACCCTTTACGTCATCGACAAGCGCCTCTGTAAACTTCAAATCGTCTCTGTTTACTGATGTCGAATCCTTCGTATCATATGAAGCGATTGCCTCAAGTATAGTAGCACAGTCTGTGACATCCTTTGCGATAGGTCCAATCTGGTCAAGCGATGAGCCATAGGCAATGAGTCCATATCGTGAAACTGTGCCGTAGGTTGGCTTGATTCCTGTCACACCACAGAAGGAGCTTGGCTGTCTGATTGATCCGCCTGTATCTGAACCGAGTGCAAACGGTACCTCCTCTGCTGCAACTGCTGCACAGCTTCCGCCTGATGAACCGCCCGGTACGTGCTCTGTATTCCATGGGTTTTTGGTTGCTCCAAATGCTGATGTCTCTGTGGTGCTTCCCATGGCAAACTCATCCATGTTGGTTTTTCCCACTATGACACAGCCTGCATCCTCAAGGCGCTTAACAGCCTCCGCTGTGTATGTAGGGATGAAATTGTAGAGTATCTTTGATGAACATGTGGTGAGAAGCCCTTCTGTACACATGTTATCCTTTATGGCTACAGGCACACCCGCAAGCGCTCCTTTTAGCTCTCCCGCATCAATTTTTGCCTGAACCTCTGCCGCTTTTTTAAGTGCACCCTCTTCGTCTATTGTGACAAAGCTGTTTATCTTTTCTTCTTTTGCTTTTATAGAAGCAATGGCAGCCTTTACAGCCTCTTCCACTGTAACTTCCTTTGCCTGTATTTTCTTGCCGAGTTCCACGGCAGTTAAAGACATTAAATCCATTTTTCTCCTCCTTGCCGTTATTCGCCGATTGTCTTTGGTACCTTGAATCCGCCGTCCTTCTTGACCGGTGCATTGGCAAGTGTAGCTTCACTTCCGTCACCGTTTGTGACAACATCATCTCTGAATACATTGTTTACAGGGAATACATGGCTCATTGGCTCAATTCCCGAAGTATCAAGCTCCTCGAGCTTGTCGATATAATCAAGCATATCTGCCATATCCTTCTTTGCAGCCTCTGCCTCCTCCGATGAAAGCTCAAGCTTTGCAAGAATTCCGACATACTCCATAGTCTCGTCAGAGATTACGTTTCTCATGACTCCGTCCTCGCCCATCACCTTTGTGGTAACAGCCTGCTGCTCAGGAGTCTCATCCTCAGGCTCCTCGTCAAGTGCTGCACTTCTGACCTTTGCATATACCGCTTCATCGCATATACCCTGATTGTTGAAGCCTGCATGGCGGAGAGTACCCTCATAATCCATGCCTGCGGCAGCCATCACCTTGCCTGAATTTGGATTATTTGCATCATGTCCTGCCCAGACACGTCCGGCACCGACCTCATTTATGAAAAATCTGATGATAGCTGTGAGTGCCTCTGTCATATAACCATTATTCCAGAAACGCTGTCCGATACAATAACCGATTTCAACCGACTCAACTCTCTCATCAATTTTAACTGCGCTTATAGTTCCGATAGGCTGCTCGAGATCATTAAGCTCAATAGCCCACTGATAAAAATCTTTTTCGTCATACTTAGATATCCATTCTTTTAAAATAGTCTCTGTAGTATCAACACTCTCATGCGCCGGCCATGTAAGATATTTTGTCACTTCCGGGTCATTCGCCCAGTTGTAAAACATGTTCTCGGCATCTTCTATTTCAAATCTTCGAAGAGTAAGCCGCTCTGTGGCGATTTCTCTTGTTCCTATATGATTCATACGATATCCTTTCTCTCTTTCCTGATATTTTAATTTCTACTTGGGATTATACACACATGCCACTTCTAAGCCTTAAAGCGCACCCGCCATAATTGAATCCTGCATATCTGGGACTGCCAAAACTTGCATCCGGGTGCGCATCAACACCCTGCAACGCATGGGTGCATATATATTGTGAAGACAAATTTTTAACAGTTCCGACTCTCACAGCCTGTAATACCTCTCAGCATACATCCTGACAATAACCTATCCGCAGGAAATGTCGGAACAAGCTTAAAAATTTTCTGAGCAAAATATATACACACATGCTACCACACAGCCTGCATGCGCACCCGCCACAACTCCAGAAGCTGTGACCTATGGCTCCAATCTGCTGAGATCACGAGGAAACAGTGTAGCCTCACGCACATTATCCTCTCCGATAAGCTGCATTGTAAGTCTCTCAAGTCCTATTCCAAGACCTCCATGTGGCGGCATGCCGTACTTAAAGGCTGAAAGATAGCTCTCCATACCCTCTGTCTCCATGCCACGCTTTGCGATTTTTTCCATAAGCTTGTTGTAGTCGTGGATTCGCTGGCCGCCTGTTGTGATTTCAAGGCCTCTGAAGAGCAGGTCAAAGCTTAAGGTGTATGTCTCGTCTGCCGGATCATCCATGGCATAGAACGGTCTCTTCTTTGAAGGATAATGTGTGACAAATACAAAATCACTGCCATACTCTTCCTTGAAGTACTGTCCGATAAGTACCTCCTCCTCCGGCTCTAAGTCGAATGGGTTTCTGAATTGTCTGTTATATTTTTCTGCGACACGCTGCTTTGCCTCGTCAAATCTGACTCTTGGTATGCTTGTCACGTCAGGCAGCTTAATCTTTAAAAGCTCAAGCTCCTTGGCGTATGAGGTCTTTAAAAGCTCCATGGTGTACTGCAAAAAGCCGGTCTCCATCTCCATGATATCCTCGAAGCCGTCAATGTAGCCCATCTCGAAATCGAGTGATGTATACTCATTCAGATGTCTCTTTGTATTGTGCTTTTCTGCTCTGAAAACAGGTGCAGTCTCAAATACCCTGTCAAAGACACCTACCATCATCTGCTTGTAAAACTGCGGGCTCTGTTGTAATATAGCCGGTCTGTGGAAATATTCAAGCTTGAAGAGGTTGGCGCCTCCCTCAGCTGACTTTGCACCAAGCTTTGGCGTATGAATCTCTGTAAATCCATTATTATAAAGGAAATCCCTAAAGCCCCTTGTGATACCCTCCTGTATACGGAACGTAGCACGCTCTCTTGGATTTCTGAGTGCCACTGCCCTGTTATTGAGCTTTGCCTCAAGCGAAGTATTCAGTTTCCATTTGTTGATCTGAAGCGGCATAGGCTCCGCCGGCTCAGATAAAATTGTGATAGTGTCAAGACGAAGCTCGAAGCCGTTTGGAGAACGGTCATCACTCTTGTATGTGCCGCATACCTCCACGGTATCTGCTTCCTTTAGATCATCGACGCTAAACTGGGATTTGCCCGGCTCGTATACACACTGTACAAGTCCGTCCCTGCGTCTTAAGACGATGAATGCAACCTCACCCATATCTCTTATGGTGTGAATCGCACCCTTTACTTTGATGTTTTTGCCCTCGTAGTCGCCTGCAAGAATTTCTGCGATACCGAGGTCTTCCTTTTGAACTGCTCCTGTTAAGAATTCCATATTTTTGTGCTCCTTTGATTTTTTAAGCGGGACGGAAAAAAAGCCCCGGAGCATATCAAATTAATGAAATGCTCCGGGGCGAAAATTCTAAAAATATTCCGCGGTACCACCCGCTTTGAGAAAAAGGACTGTTCCTGTTTCTCCACTCTTATCCGTAACGTGGATGAATCGTATCTGCCTACTTTTGATATATAAAAAGCTTAATTCACATATGATAAACCTATCTATGCAATAAACCATATCAATCGTTCAACAGATCTGCTCCGGTAGTGTTCCTGCAATCAGCTCTTCCAAACAGCGCTCTCAGTCGGTGACGCTGTATTCCTGTCGGTGTCTGGTGATCCAAGTCTCCTTCAACGCATTTATTGTTTTTTTGTTGTTTAACGTTATAACACAATAAACTTATTATTTCAACCCATCATAGTCAAAACTTAAGAAAATAAAGTATAGGAATATATTATAGTTTTTCTTAATTGTGGTTATAACAGAGCCTTCTTTTGCAACAATTATTAAATAAATTTAGGCTATTCCCTATTGCCTTTATTGAATTCGTATTGTAGAGTATATCTGGTATATGTAATTAATAATAATGAGGCAGGTAACACTTATGAAAAAACTATTATTTTTTGATATAGACGGCACTCTCGTTGATTTCGGCAATAGCACCATGAGCCCATCAACCGCTGATGCCCTAATAAACGCAAAACAAAACGGTCACATGATTTTTCTTTGCACAGGACGTAGTTACAATCAGATTTATCCATCATTAAAAGCCTTTGATTTTGACGGCGTGGTGGCTGCTGCCGGCGGCTATGTCACTGTGGGTGATAAGGTAATTGCACATCATGTCTATGGGCAGAATCTGTTACAGAAGGTTCTTGACACTGTTGGTGACAACGACACAGGACTTATCTTCCAGACAAAGGATAAAAGCATCACCAACCACAAGTGGGCCGACAAATTCATATCAGCATTCTCAAAGCAGTTTGACATGCATGTGATACAGGACAACCCGACATTTAAGGATATCGTGATTGATGATGAATTATCAAGCTTTTCTAATCGATACGCTGATGTTGAAAGCACCATCTACTGCAATTGCAACTACCACATTGATGATTTAAGAAAGCTCCTCGGCGATGAATTTGTAGTAACCCTGAGCAGCTTTAAAGAGCCTGAACCTTACAGCGGTGAGATTACATTGCGCGGTGTCAACAAGGCAACCGGCATACGTGATGTGGTAGAGTTTCTTCACATGAGTCAGGCTGATACAATAGGCTTTGGCGATGGCCAGAATGATTTTGATATGCTGCGCTACTGTGATGTCGGTGTTGCCATGGGCAATTCCAGCGATGAAGTCAAGGCTGTTGCCAATATAGTGACAGACGATATCAAAGAGGATGGGCTTAAAAATGCCATGGTGCATCTTGGACTTGTCTAAAAATGCACCATGGCATACTCTATGCCTCAATATTCATAAATCTGTCCCACTCGCACTCGTCTTTTGATGCCGATACAATCAAGGTGTACGAGCGCTCATCTGTTCCATCGAATACGAAGGTATAATTTTCATTCTCCTTCTCGATTAAATATGCGTATCCGTCAAGGAAATTGTTAAAGGTGTCAATATAATCTGCCTCATCTATCTCCTCGTCAGCCGTGGTGCTCTTTAAGTTGCCATCGGCATCATATGTCTTAAAGCCCTCGCGTATGAATGAAATAATATTTGCATCTGAAAGCTTTAATATAAGGCTGTTTGTCCTCATATCACGGATATCTCTGTTTTTAGAATTATCTGCCTTTATGATTACGTTGTCAAGGCAGATTTTGAAGGTGCCAAAGCTCATCATGATATCGCTCACATGCACATCCGAAAATTTGAAATGTGTAAACTCGTTTTCTGTCCTGAATTTCATCTGTTATCCTCCGTATATACTCATGCCGATATTTTATCAGATAATTTTGCTTTGGGCAACTTTCATTTTATAACGTGCCGTACAGCTCAAGTGTATGGCCTACACTGCCTGCACCTATAAAATAATAGTCGCTTTGAGTGTTACCATCTACAAAGATATACTGTCCGTACATCTTTATATTGCAAAAGAGTGCTGTGCGGCTTGATGCAGGAGCGATTCCATAGCCCTTGTTTGACACGACAAGCGGCAGCCTCTGCTGTCTGCCTCCGAACGAAATATATCTGGCTTTGTTTGTCAAATCAGTAAGGTCTGTCGCAAGTATTCCCTTGGATTTGAGCTTTTCGGATTTGTCCCAGTCAAAAAATGTGTAGCACTCGCCATTATTTAAAAGCCTTGGCTCTGTGGCATTTTCGCTTACAAGGAGTTTTCTGTCGGCATCAAAATACTGTATGGCTCCGTTTTTCTTTTCTATCCTTAGTATCAGCTTCTCCGTTTGAATTTCAATAAGCGATTTTGATTCCTTTGCCACCCATTTGAAGGCTGTATCGGCCTTTTGCTTCCAATAGGTTTTGTGCGGCTTCACTCCAATTCCTTCTACAAAGATTACACGTACTATCTCCGGTGTTATTGGTATCACATAAAGTGTGCCGTCCACTGTGGCGATTTCAACATGCGACTTACCTTTTTTGAGCCATTTTACCGCAAACTTGCCCTTTGAATGTCCCTTTACACGAAGTATATCGTTGTCCGGGATTGAGCCGTATGCGTATGGGGAGGGATTGAGAGGGAGGCTGCTCTTTTTTGCAGCCTTACTTACTTCCTTAATCTTAATTTTATTTGCCATATCTGTAGCAGTACATTGTGTTTGATTTTCCCTGTCTTTTTTTACAAATGCAGATAAATCAAGCTTCTCATTTTCAGCCTTATTTGTCAACTGCTCAGGCTTTAATGCAATGCGCGACGGACCAAAATACGGCTTTTTCCGCGCCTTCTCACATCTTACGATATTTCTCTCGTTCTCATGAAGCTGCGCTGTCGCATTGTTCCACAGGGCAAGTCCCTCCTTGTCCTGCGCCTCGTAGATATCTCTTAAATCCTCTAAATCATCTGTCAGCTTTTTTACCGATTCCTTTGCACGGTCCAGATTATCCTGTGCAATCCCTATGATATTCTGAAGCTGTCTCTGCTCGTCTTTTAATGAAATTCCCGGTAAATCATTTTCTGTGCCCATCATGCCTCCACGACTTATATATGCTGTGATTATACTATACTTTTAATCTTATCTATCCTGTCAACACAGGCAAAAAGCATCTTTTTCAGCTCCTCATCAGGCTGTGTCAAATCCGGCACCATGACAACCTTACAGCCTGCAGAATATGCACTTTTGACACCATTTGGCGAATCCTCTACCGCCATGCACTCCTCAGGTGCCAGCTTAAGCTCGCTGCATGCAAACTCATACACATCAGGTGCCGGCTTTCCATGTTCCACCATAGGCGCACAGATGATCTTGTCAAAATATCCGTAGAGCCCTATCTTTTTAAGATATTTCTCAGCTCTTTCTATATCATTCGCTGTGGAAATCGCTCTGTGAATGCCTTTTTCCTTCAAATATGTAAGTATCTCAATTGCACCGGGCTTAAGCTCAATACCCACCTTTTCCAGATGCTCCTCCATGATTTTTCTCCGATATGCCCTGATTTTATTATAATCCATATCAGGATCATGAAACATATCCTTAAGATGCTGCGGTGCATACGGCTGCCCGAGGCTTCGCATTGAAAGCGCCTGCTCATCCGTCATGTCGTATCCGAATTGCTTAAGTGCCATCGGCCAGAAAATACGATAATATTTCTCCGTATCTATGAGTGTTCCGTCCATATCAAATAATACTGCTTTTACCATTGGTTCTCCTTACGTTCTGCCAGGCTTTACTATGCTTCACCTGTTAATTTTACCACTGTCATATCATGATGCATGGCCTTTATCACCGGGCCAAACATGTCCTTTGTCTTTATCCTGAGGCTGGAGGTATTTATGCATGGATGACATCCAACCCACTCACCTTTTAGCACATCCTCATCCACCAGAAGTCTGACCGCATTGTCATGGTCATTCATCAGTCCCATCACACTGACTGAGCCCGGTGTGATATCCAGATATTTTTCCATATCCTGCGGACTTGCAAACGAAAGTCTCGCACTGCCTATCTGATGCGAGAGCTCTTTTGTCTTAAAGGTCTTGTCTCCCGGTATCATTAGCAGGTAAAAATCAGTTTTCTGGCGGTTGCACAGGAAAAGATTCTTACAGATTGTTGCGCCGAGTGTCTTGTCAATCTCCTCACAAACCTCCATCGTAAATGCCGCCTCGTGGTCTATTCTCTGATATTCGATTCCCAGTTTGTCCAAAAAATCGTATGTACGAATTTCTTTATCCAGTCTGCCTGTGGTATCTGTCGGTCTTCCATTCTGTAATTGCATTTGTGCCTCCTGAAATTAATTATCGCAGCTGTGTTCAGCACCGTAACCGCTGCTATTATTCTCTTTTAATTGCTATAGCTATAGATTATACACCTCTTTTATGTATTCTAACAAGCCCCGGCATCCACTGATTACGTCATCAAAGGTCGCATCAAAATCACCTGTATACCATGGATCTGCAACATCGCGCGCTGCTGTAAGCTTATGATTTGTCCCGTAATCAGCAAATGACAGCATCTTAAATATCTTCTGCTGACTGTCACTGCCACCTGCAATCCTTGTCATATTCCTGATATTTGCAGTGTCCATTCCAATCAAAAGGTCATAGTACAAATAATCATCGCGTGTCATCTGTCTCGCGCGGTGTGGAATAAGAGGAATATGCTCCTCGTATAGTTTGTTTTTGGTGCCGTAGTGCGGCGGATTGCCTATTTCCTCACGGCTGGTCGCAGCTGAATCTATCTCGAAAACAGCATCGAGGTGCTGTCTGTGGACCAGATGGGTGAAGATGCTTTGGGCCATGGTGCTGCGGCAGATGTTGCCGTGGCAAACAAATAAAATCTTGATTTTTCTCATATTTCCAGTATTTTCGGGCTTTTCAAGCCTTTTTACCTTTCTTCATTTTTCACTTATTCTGGCATATTTTGGCATATCTTTGCATATTTTTGTCATCAATTTTGGTAAAAACTTTGGTAAATTTCAAGTCTGTACCAAAGGCAAATCTGCCATTGGGAATCGACAGGTAAGAAATTGGGGATTAAGATAAATACTGGCATTCAGCCATTTTTCTCTCATTTTCATCAGGTCATTATGAATTAATTGCTTTTTGAAAATCTTCCTGTGCATCCTGAAATTTAACATGAGTATAGGTATTCATCGTAACACTGATATCCGAGTGTCCCATAATATACTGAAGCATCTTCGGATTCATTCCCGACTTAGCCATATTAGAACAAAATGTATGGCGACACACATGTGGTGTAATCGGCGGCATCTGAACCTTATATATGCTATTGTACTTTTCCCGAATATGTTGGAAATACTTTTCCCAATGTAATGCCACCATAGGCATATCATTCTTATCAAGGAATAAAAATCCTGTCATTCCATCAACCATCGGTTCAACTTTGGGATTGACCCTGTCCTTAAGTATTCTCTTGAAACAAGCCACCACCTCATCAGACATTGGAACATATCTCTCGCCACTTTCTGTCTTAGGCTTTTCAATGATATACTGCATCTGACTTGTTCTCTGTAATTGATGATTTACCCGTATTCTTTTGTTTTTAAAATCCAAATCTGATTTTGTAAGCCCACAGAACTCTGATATACGAAGTCCTGTGTTAAAGAGAATAAATATTGCATCATAGTACTTGCAAAAATGCGCATCTTCTTTTATGAATCTTAGAAATTCCCGCTCCTGCTTTCTTGTGACAGCTTCTCTTCTCACACTATCATTCACAATAACATTGACCAGTTCAAAGCCAAATGGATTTTTGCGAATCAAGTCATCTTCTTCCGCCATCTGAAATGCCGGTCTTAATACTCCCCGGATAGTATGAATTGAACTATAACCTTTTCCATCTACCCTCTGAAGCTTGATCAACCAGGCTTTCGCATCCGATAATTTCACTTTGTCGATTCTTTTTTTGCCAAAATCATCTTTTTTCAGCAGATTAATTACCGTCTTATAACCAGCATAAGTACTCTGTCTGACCCCTATTTTAAGACTTACATATTTCTCCACTAATTCAAGAACTGTAAGTCCTCCACCTCCTGGAACAAGTCCGTTAAACATATCCTGTTCCAGCTGTTTTTCCTTTTCTCTTAAAGAAAGCTCCATTTTCTTTCCTTTAGGTATAGGATCATTATGGTCCAAACGCCAACTATATAAATTCCCTTCATTTCCATGAATATCTACATATCTAAAACGATAACGTCCATCTGCTCTCTGGTACTCTCCTTCGTGAAGAATTCTATTGCGATTATCTCGTCTTTTCTCACTCATAGCTTTGTCTCCTTTCAAAAAAGAGAGCCCTAGCATGGTTATTGTACCACATTTGTGCCCCCTTTTCTACTACTTTACATATTAAATTGCAGTTGACTCTGCCAGAAATTGCTCAAATTTCTCTTTCTTAAACAAAACTTTGTTTCCTACTAACAGATAAAACTCCCCATTTGGATGGATATCTACAATTTGTCTAAGTCTCTTTTCACCAATGTGATAAAACTGTGCCGCTTCAGTTACAGAAAGCAAATATCGCTTCCATATAGGAATATCTATACTCTGATTCTCTAATTCATTTTCATCATCCATCATATTCTCCAATCTGCAGCTGTCTGACTAACATCGCATCAACCTTTTTTATTGCATCTGTGCTGACAATCATCCCGGCAGTCTGTATTATCTGTTCCTCATTTATTGTGACAAGCTGCTCCGGTAAAAACATTGTTGTATGTCTTAAAAATCCTCTAATTTCTGAAGGCTCAATATTGAAATGTACTGGAATATAATCCTTTTTCAACTTAGTTGTCCCCGGAACAACTGTGTATACAGGTGATTTTCCGTTTGCTTTGTCGCAGCTTATTACAATACATGGTCTCCTTCCAGCTTGTATATGCCTGAGTCCACTTTTTAATTCAGCCCACACAATCATATTTCTCTTTATCTTCACTGCAGATCACCTCTCTTTGGTGGAATATACAAGTCAACCTTGGGTTCCTTCTCATCTACACTGAATAATCTATACCCAGCTTCCCTTACTGCTCCTATTTTTAAATAAGAATCTGCTATTCCGTCTGAAATAGCATCGAGATTTGTTACGATAAGCGCATCTGCCTTTCCTGCTCTCATATATCTTATTGCCTTATAAAACACTTCATCCCTTAATCGTCGTCCAAAAATTCCTCTTCGGAATACTTTCATAGGAATAAGATTGTTATTGTCAGCAAATTCCATGATTCGTTTCAACTGCTTATTTTCCTTTTTCTCTGCTGCAATACAGTCATTCTCCTCATCAGAAGACAACATCACAACACACTTTATCGGCTGTATGGTCAGTGGCTTTTTCTTTCTTCCTGCTCTTCTCATTTCAAACCACTTCCTTTCTTGCCTCTAAGCCTTCAATAAAAATCAAACATGTAGACATTGCATATTCTCTATCATTTGGTTTAAGCATCTGCAATTTATCTTCCAATACAGACAAATCTTTATTCTCATGTTTTTCCCTGCTTTCAATTCCAAACAATGTATTAGGATCTACTCCATACTTTGTTACAATCTTCAGCATAAGTTCCAGACTCATCCGATGTCTTCCCTGCTCAATTTGCGAATAATGAATATAACTTACATCAAGGCTCTCCGCCATATCATTCTGTGTATATCCATATTTATTTCTAATACTTCTCAAAGTATTACCAACTGCATAAATATCATATATCATCCTGAATAACCTCACTCTCTAACCGATTCATGATGTATTCCACTGCCTCAGCCTCTGTTGGGCATTTGATGACTGGCTTCCCATAGTCATCAAATACCACTGTTTCAGAAGCAAATACAATGTAGGAATACCTGCCTGAATTCCTAACACTCAATCGCATAATTGTTGTACCTCGCACTCATAGTACCAAGGTCAAATATTGTCACACCCAAATCATTTATGCGATCCATCATTGACTTTAAATCTTCCGGATTTCTTGTAATCTCATAAATATCTTCTACGACAAGTACCTTGTAATCTGAAATCTCAAGAATTTCCATCAGCTGACGCATCTGAGGTCTGTCAACCGATGTAGATGCTCCATCATCTACAACAGTCTGATCACACTCAATTCCCACACTTAAAGCATATGTCTGATCAAGTTCTTTCTGTCGGTTCACATTATTCATACTCATCATTGACTTTATAAACAAAAGTCCTTTGTAAAGTTCTTTTCCGTTATACTTTTTCATGGCTATTACCTTCCTTAATTGAAATATTAAAGAAAGCATTGTGCACGCCGCTTTCAAACTCTGTGCTGTATCTCAAGCACAAGTATATTGTAATCTGCCACACCTTAATTGCCGACCGTGTACAGGCGACAATTATGTCGTGTAAACACGACAATCACTTTTCAACTGACACGCTTTTCATTGCTTTCATCATTGCAAGACACTGTCTTATCTGCAATTCATCCATATCTGAAAGAACATCCATTGCCTCAGATAATAGTTCTGAATTTTCTTCATTCTTTCCATACATTATGAAATCAACAGATACACCAAGTACGATTGCCAGATTATCTAATGTCTGTGTCTTAAAATCTCCACCATTTTCAATCGCAGATAATGCTTGTCTGCCTATACCTACTCTATGAGCTAACTCATCCTGTGATAATCCTATCGCCTTTCTCCTGTCAGCAATTCGTATTCCTCTCTCATAATCCTTTTCTCTTGTCTGTGCTTTACTGCTCATAAATCCTCCTTGCCGCCCTTGGAAACGAACAAGTCGGATTACCCTTTACATCACAAAAAAGACGCACGAGGAAACCAGTATCATAAATACTGTTCGTTTCCCCTGCGTCTCTGGTGCTTCCATCTTTCGATGTGCCCTTATCAGGTGGGCTGTAATTTAATTTTCAATCATTATATTCTGAAAGTCCCATTCTCAGAATGTTCCTTCATCATTCCCTCGGAATACTTCTTAAGTATCATCACTCGCTTGCATCTGTCACACTTAATTCCAATATTCTGAAGTGCCACAGCGAAATCATCACCGCATACAAAGTATTCCATCATTAACTTGTTGCATTTTTTACATCTAATTTCTATAACATTTCCTTTGTTCAATTCAGTTCGCTCCTTATTCATACAAAATCATCAATCTACAATTCT
>ENA-OPCM01001192-OPCM01001192.1-human-gut-metagenome-genome-assembly--contig:-NODE-1192-length-17837-cov-2.552637_pt1 | contig 17837 bp, 16 predicted proteins | sample MGYA00241252_ERZ501484 | MGnify/ENA primary metagenome ERZ501484 (study PRJEB25962, sample SAMEA2042583) | human gut metagenome | biome: human gut; feature: human-associated habitat; material: faeces...
TATCAGCAAGCCGTGCAGACACAGCTTGTCGCCACGATAGCAGACAGTTACTATACCCTTGTTGTACTTGATGCGCAAAGGACGATAAACAATCGGACTCTGGAAAACTGGCGGGCTACCGTACGCACGCTCGAAGCGTTGAAGAAGGTGGGCAAGGCGAATGAAGCCGGGGTGTTGCAGGCAAAGGCAAACGTGATGCAACTTGAATCATCGCAATTGGCTATATGCAAAAGTATCTCTGAAACAGAAAATGCCTTGTCTGCGATACTTGCCATGCCGTCACACTCGATTGAGCGGAGTAATTTGGTTGAAGCATCCTTCCCTGATACCATCTCTATCGGAGTTCCTTTGCAGTTGCTTGCCAACCGTCCCGATGTGCGTCAGGCTGAAATGGGACTGGCACAAGCGTTTTACGCCACCCATGCAGCCCGCTCAGCCTTCTACCCCAATATCACTCTTTCGGGTACATTGGGTTGGACTAACAATGGAGGCGGAGCAATCACCAATCCCGGACAATGGCTGTTCAACGCCATCGGTTCCCTGACGCAACCATTATTCAACCGGGGTGCGAATATCGCCAACTTGAAGATAGCCCAAACCAAACAGGAAGAAGCCAAACTATTATTCCAACAATCATTGCTGAACGCGGGGAAAGAGGTGAACGATGCCTTAACCGCCTGGCAGACGGCTAAGTCGCAATATGAGATAAACACCCGGCAGGTTGAGACCTTGCGTGAGGCAGTGCGAAAGACGAAACTGCTGATGCGCCATTCCGGTACTACCTATCTGGAGATATTAACTGCCCAACAGTCGCTCCTTGAAGCAGAGACAGTACAGTTACAATCCTGCTTTGATCGTATACAGGGTATCATCAAGCTTTATCACGTGTTAGGAGGCGGAAGTAGTTAAAAACAGATAGAAAAGCAAATGGATTTTGTACATAAAGTAATAATATCAAGCCATACTCTAATAATTCTATTAGTAGTGGGAATAGCATATATGTGGTGCAATGAATGGCAGGAAATAGAGATATTAGAAACTGGTAACAAACAAATTGACGATTTTAGGAAAGAGATAAATGAAATTCAGATTCATCTGATAGAGTTTTCTCTTTTGGGTGAGACCGTATTGGATTGGAATGACGATGATTTGGAACATTATCATATCCAGCGTTTGGCAATGGACAGTATGCTGTGTCGTTTCAGAACTATTTACCCAGTAGAACGTATTGACAGTGTGCGCCATCTTCTCGAAGATAAAGAACTACAGATGCGTGGTATCGTTACGTTGCTCGATGAGCAGCAAACCATCAATAAGAAAATGGCACGGCAAGTGCCTGTAATTGTGCAGAGAAGCGTGCAAGAACAGCCTAAAAAAAACGAAGCGGAAAGGTTTCTTTGGTATCTTTGGCAAAAAAGAGGAAATAAAGCTCGCTGTGGTGACTACGATGCTCCGTTCTCTTAATCAGAATATGATAGCAAAGCTGAGGGAGCAAAGCAACCGTCTGTCAGAACATGCTGACAGCCTTACTGCACGGAACACGGAACTTAACCAACAATTACAAGGCTTGATTCGCCAAATCGACGATAAAGTACAAACCGACTTGCACAAAAGAGAAGTTGAGATAGCCGCTATGCGTGAGCAATCCTTTATACAAATCGGAGGATTGACCGGATTCGTCCTCTTGCTATTGGTAATCTCTTATATCATTATACAGCGGAATGCCAACTGTATCAAACGGTACAAACGGGAAACGACAGACTTAATCGAGCAATTGCATCAGTCGATAGAGCAAAACGAGACCCTGATAGCCTCTCGCAAGAAAGCCGTACATACCATCACCCATGAGTTACGCACACCATTAACGGCAATAATCGGCTATGCCGGACTGATGCAGAAAGATTGCAATGTTGATAAAATCAGGTTGTATATCCAAAACATCCGGCAATCTTCCGAACGTATGTGTGAAATGCTCAACACGCTGCTGAGTTTCTTTCGGCTGGATAACGGCAAGGAACAGCCGGTTTTTGCCCCGTGTAGAATTTCAACGATCACCCACACACTTGAAGCGGAGTTTATGCCTATTGCAATCAACAATGGTCTGGCTCTTACGATAGATTGTCACACGGATGCCGTTGTCTTTACCGATAAGGAGCACATCCTACAAATCGGGAATAATCTTCTGTCAAATGCCATTAAGTTTACCGAGAGCGGCGGCGTATCCCTGACAACGGATTATGATGACGAGCTGCTGAAACTTATCGTTGAAGATACGGGTACGGGCATGACCACAGAGGAACAACAACGGGTATTCGAAGCGTTTGAACGGTTGTCAAATGCCAATACAAAAGACGGTTTTGGTCTGGGCTTGTCAATCGTGCAGCGTATCGTAACGATGCTCGGCGGAACCATCAGGCTGGAGAGCAAAAAAGGCAAAGGCAGTCGTTTTACGGTGGAAATTCCCGTGAAGACTGCTGGAGAAGTACCGGAACAGATGAATCAAACACAGATTCATCATAATCATACATTCCACGATGTGATTGCCATCGACAATGACGAGTTACTTCTTCTTATGTTGAAAGAAATGTATAATCAAGAAGGTATCCATTGCGACACCTGTACCAATGCTGCGGAGCTGATGGAAATGATACGCCGGAAAGAATACAGCCTGCTTCTGACGGATCTGAATATGCCGGAGATAAACGGTTTCGAGTTATTGGAACTGCTACGTACCTCCAATGTTGGCAATTCAAAGACTATTCCGGTAGTGGTGACAACTGCTTCAGGCAATTGCAGCAAGGAGGACCTTATGGAATGTGGTTTTTCTGGTTGTCTGCTCAAACCGTTCTCCATATCGGAACTGATGGAGATTTCAGACAAATGCGCCATAATTATGACGCAGGATGAAGTACCCGTTTTTTCTACCCTGCTGTCATACGGCAATGAATCCGTCATGCTGGAGAAACTCATAGCGGAAACCGAAAAAGAAATGCAGGCAATCAAGGAAGCAGAACAAAAGAAAGACCTTCAAAAGCTGGATGCCCTTATACACCACCTGCGAAGTTCATGGGAGATACTCCGTGCCGACCAACCGTTAAGGGAACTTTATAAACTGCTTCATTGTGATGACACGTCTGACGATAAAACAATTAGCAATGCTGTAAAAGCTGTGTTGGATAAGGGTTCGGAAATCATCCGGCTGGCAAAAGAAGAAAGGAGAAAATACGAAAATGGATAAGACAAAAATCATCGTGGTGGAGGACAACATCGTGTATTGCGAGTTTGTCTGCAACCTGCTGGCACGGGAAGGATTCCGTACCGTGCAGGCTTACCACCTCTCGACCGCGAAGAAACTTCTGCAACAAGCCTCAGACGGGGACATCGTGGTTTCTGACCTACGACTACCCGACGGTGACGGCATCGACCTATTACGATGGATGCGCAAGGAAGGCATGACACAACCGTTAATCATCATGACCAACTATGCCGAAGTGCATACGGCAGTCGAAAGTATGAAACTCGGCTCGCTGGACTATATCCCCAAGCAGCTTGTGGAGGATAAACTTATGCCTCTGCTTCATACCATCCTGAAAGAACGGAGTATCGGACGAAATCGTATGCCCGTTTTTGCCCGTGACAGTTCCGCCTTTCAGAAAATCATGCAACAGATAAGATTAGTTGCCCCTACTGATATGAGCGTGCTGATATTCGGAGAGAACGGCACGGGCAAGGAGCATATCGCCCACCATCTGCATGATAAAAGCAAACGTTCCGGCAAGCCGTTCGTGGCTGTGGACTGCGGATCGTTAAACAAAGAGCTTGCTCCATCGGCATTTTTCGGACACGTCAAAGGCGCATTCACCGGTGCGGACAGTGCCAAGAAAGGATATTTCCATGAAGCCGAAGGCGGCACGCTGTTTTTGGACGAAGTGGGCAACCTCGCACCGGAAACCCAACAGATGCTTCTGCGTGCCATACAGGAGCGGCGATACCGCCCCGTTGGTGACAGGACGGATAGAAGTTTCAATGTCCGTATTATCGCTGCCACCAACGAGAATCTGGAAAAGGCGGTCAATGAAAAGCGTTTCCGGCAGGACTTGCTGTACCGTCTGCACGACTTCGATATAACCGTTCCGCCGCTGCGTGATTGTCAGGAAGACATCATGCCGCTGGCAGAGTTCTTCCGCGAGATTGCCAATAATGAATTGGAGTGCAAGGTTAGCGGATTCAGCTCCGAAGCACGGAAAGCGTTGCTGACCCATTCATGGCCGGGCAACGTGCGCGAGCTTCGGCAGAAAATCATGGGCGCGGTGTTGCAGGCACAGACGGGACTTGTCACGAAAGAGCATCTGGAACTTGGGATAACCGAAACAACCTCTATTACCGGCTTCTCCCTACGCAACGATGAGGAAGATAAAGAGCGGATTCTGCGTGCTTTGAAGCAGGCTGACGGGAACCGGAAGGTCGCTGCCGAATTGCTTGGAATAGGCAGGACAACACTCTATAATAAACTGGAAGAATATGGATTGAAGTATAAATTTGAGCAACCATAGCCCGCAATTCGCTGAAAATGGCTATCTTTGCATGACATATTAGAAGGTAACGGCGACTGGCAGAGCCTTTTGCCGCCTATATATAACATAAGACCGCAAGGCGTTTCGAGCGAAAATCTGGTAAATTGACACTACGGAGACGATTGCGTGATGCTTATGCTATGCCTACGCATAGCGTGCATTCACGTACTCTCCGTAAAAGGCTTTACCAGAGCCGTCGCTCGAAAGTAGTGTGATTTGCACGCTACTTTTTTGTCCTTGCCCAACGAAAGGAAACGATAATGGGTAAAGTACAGATTCTTGCCGTCCTCACGATGGACGGTTGTCAAAGCTCCGAGTTATGTTGCAAAGCGTATAAGGAACTGCGCCTTGAAGATTGCGGCATCAATAAGATAAGGGAAAACGCCCTTTATCATATCACACCGGATTATTCCATATCTATGCTTGACGAATGGCGGAAATCCACAACAGACATCTGCTATCTGGCAGAAGTCACTCCTGAAAAGGCGGACTACATCAACGGGCTGCTGCGTATGCGTGTGGTGGATGAAATCATACTTTACACGATTCCTTTCATTGCCGGAACGGGAAAGCGTTTCTTCCAGTCCGCCTTGCCACAGGGACAATGGACGCTGACCTCACAGAAGGTGTACCGCAACGGAGTGGTCCGCCATATCTATAAAGCGTGCGTTTGATGTCCGGAAAGTGGACGAATGTTCAGTAAATGAACACTTTAAGCTGAATACAATTCCTGTCGGATAAATAAATTGAGAAATTATCACACTGAAATCCAGCACCTTGCAGAGAGCGTGCCGGATTTTTTCTTTTATGTACACGCTTTTTGCCAATCATATTCATGTGCGCATACCGAAAAACAGAGTGTAAAATTTCAAAATTGACAGGACATGAATTATTTCTTATTGGCGGAAACCGAGTTCTTCCGCCGTATAAACGAAGCCGGGGACTGCAATATGGAAACGGCATACACGGCTTTCGCCACGCAAGTGATCGAACTATGCAGCGGCAATGTGGACACCAACCGCACCATCATTGCGCTGGCTTACATTGAAATCGAGTTGCAGCACCATCCCGTGCGCAATCTTCCCGAAGAAAAGAGGGAGGTTGCAGCCTACATCAGCAAGGAAGATGCAGAAGTTCCTTGCCGCTCCCCAAGTGCCACCACTAATCCCCATCCGTACATCCTCCGACAACACAACCGAAAATCCCGCCTCACCCCTGCAATGGACGGGCAACGCCATCGACCTCGTGGAACTTATCTACGGCATCAACGAGATGGGCTGCATCAACAACGGCAACATGCCGCTCAAACAGCTGGCCCCGCTTCTCTACAAGATTTTCGGGGTTGAATCAAAGGACTGCTACCGCTTCTATATAGACATCAAACGCCGGAAGAACGAAAGCCGCACCTATTTCCTTAACAGAATGCAGGAGAAACTGAACGAGAGAATGCTCCGCGACGAAGAAATGGAGCGCATGAGAAGATAAAAAATATCCATTATAAATAAAAAGACAGGATGCATGTATTCCTGTCTTTTTAGTTTATATTTGATTACATACTAATTAGTTCTATATGAAACCTTTCAATCCGATAAAGATAAACTGCAAAACATTATGTCTGGGAAATAATAGAACAATTAGTGCTATTAGCATTTATAATTACTACGAACGATGAAACAACTACTTTAATTTTTCTAATGCGATTTTTAAATTTTCATAATCACTTCCATCCATTGGATATAAACCACAATATACCATAGGATTAACTTTTTTATATCCTGGTAATGGTTCTGGTGCTGGCTTATCTGCCAATGTTATTGTATCACCAACTCTTATGTCTGATAGATTTTTAATACTTGCAGCTATATAACCAACTTCACCCGCCTGTAATTTGTTTGAAGGAATGTATTCACCTGGTTCAAAATATCCAACCTCAGTTACAACAAATTTTTTCTTAGCTGCCATAAGTAAAATTTCGTCACCAACTTTTACAGTTCCATCTTTAACTCTTACATATGCAATTGCTCCTTTATAATTATCATATAAAGAATCAAATATTAAACATTTTAAAGCTGCATTTTCATCACCTGTTGGAGCAGGAATATCTGTAACAATTCGCTCTAAAACTTCTTCAACATTTAATCCAGATTTAGCTGAAATACAAGGTGCATCTTGCGCTGGTATACCTATTATTTCTTCAATTTCATCTTTAACTTCTTGTGGTCTTGCATTAGGCAAATCTATTTTATTTATAACTGGTAAAATTTCCAAATTATTATCAATTGCCAAATATACATTTGCTAAAGTTTGAGCTTCAACACCTTGGCTACTATCAACAACTAAAATAGCTCCATCACATGCAGCTAAACTACGAGAAACTTCATAATTAAAATCAACATGTCCTGGTGTATCTATTAAATTAAATTCATATTCTTGTCCATCTTTCGCTTTATATAACATTCTAACAGCCTGAGACTTTATTGTTATACCTCTTTCACGCTCTATATCCATATTATCTAAAACTTGACTTTCCATTTCACGTTTTGATAATACACCTGTCATTTCAATTAATCTATCTGCAAGTGTAGATTTTCCATGATCTATATGTGCAATTATGCTAAAATTTCTAATGTGCCTTTTTCTATCTTTCACTAAGGTTCCTCCTATATGTTTTATATTTATTTCATAACTTACAATTATTCTATTATATTTTTACATAATAATAATACCATATTTATAGCATTTTTATCAATAGAAGTATAATATTATTTTTTATTTGACAAATCATTGTTTTGCTATATAATATGTGCATATGAAAAATTTAATTGTAACAGATAAATATAATAATAAAAAATTGATAAATTTTCTTTTAGATAATTTTGACGGTTTAACAACTTCGATGTTTTATAAAACTTTAAGAAAAAAAGATATAAAAATTAATGATAAAAGAATATCTGAAAATTGTTTGCTAAGAACAGGAGATGATGTGAAAATATATGTAGCTGATGATTTTCTTTATAAAAAATTAGATATTCCTATTGTTTATCAAGATAATAACATTGTTATTTTTAATAAGCCTCAAAGTATTGAAGTTACTGGAGAAAAATCTTTAACTGATTATGCAAAAAAACTTTTTTCAAATGATGCTAATACATTTGTAGAGCCTTGTCATAGATTAGATAGAAATACATCTGGATTAGTTTTATTTGCTCGTAATAAATCAAGTCTTGATGAATTGCTTTTAGCTTTTAAAAATCATCTCGTTGAAAAGCATTACATTTGTGCAGTTTATGGAATTCCTAAGATAAAGACACAAAGACTTGAAGCATTTTTGTTTAAAGATTCAAAAAAATCACAAGTATATATTTCTGATTTTCCGAAAAAGGGTTATCAAAAAATCATAACATCATATACTTTATTAAAAATAAATAATGAAAAAAATGTAAGCTTATTAGACGTACAAATAGAAACTGGCAAAACCCACCAAATAAGAGCACACCTTGCACATATTGGATTACCAATATTAGGTGATGGCAAGTATGGTATAAATAAAATAAATAAAAGCTATAACTTGTCACAACAACAATTATCAAGTTATAGTATAAAATTTAAAATTCAGCCTCAAAGTGCTTTGTATTATTTAAATACACAGACATTTAAACAATCACAATTGCCTTTTGCCAATTTATTTTAATATTTAATATTAAAATTTTTAACTACAATATTTTGTTTTTACAAAATTAATAAATATATCATTATAATTTTGAAAACATTAATTTTAAAATTTTACAAAATAATTTAATATAATGAAACAAGTTACAAAAAGCTTTTTTTTGAATAAAATATGTATATCAATATATTTTTTGTGAATACTATATTTGTTCAAGAAAGGAGCTTTTTTTGTATGATTTCAATATGTTTAAAAACTAATAACTTACATTCGTTAAACTACATAGAGCAACAATTAAACCAAACTACCCTTTCTCAAATATTCTATTCACAAAAAAAATTCAAAATATACAATAACATTATAATTCATTATTTGGGAGATATGCCAAATGAATTTTATAACGTTTTTTCAGATATACTATCTAATTTGATAATAGCTAATTATGAAAAAACATTTATAAAACAACAATTGCAATTTGACTTTTTTTATTTTTCTTTAGAAGAAAAAAAACAAATACAACAGTCAACACTTGATAATTTAAATACCCAAATAAACCAAAAACAAAAACAAACAATTTTACACAATTGTATACAAGATTATTTTTTAGAAAATTCAACTTGCATATTAGATGGTTTTATAAATTTTAGACTTTATAATTACAAGAATTTTATAGACCTAATTTTAGAAAATACAATAAATGATTATGTTATAAAAAAGGAATATGCAGAATACGTAAATTTATTATCTGAATATATAAGTATTCAAGAGCCACAAACAGATTGTATTCATCTAATATATGGAACAAACTTAAAATTACTTTTAGATAATAATAAAAATGTTATAACAGATACAACAAAATCAACTGTATATTTATCTGATATTTCTTTTTCTACAAATGATTTTATATTAAATTCTATATTATCACTATTGCCTCATAAACTCTACATTCATTTATCTGATAATATTGAAGATAATTTTATACAATTTTTGAAACTCATTTTTAAAGGTAAATTTGTTATTTGTAATAACTGCAATATTTGCAATTTACATTTTTCTCAAAAAAATATAATAAACAATAATAAACAATAATTTATAACTTTAATCAATTACTAAATATAATTTAGAAAAATGATTACTTTATAAATTATTGTTTATTACTTTTATATGTTCATTTTATATTACATATAATTTTTAATAAAATTCACTTATTAAATTATATACATTTGTATATCCCATTGAAATTAATATATTTTGCGCCTTTTTGCTTCTAATTCCACTTGTACAATATAAAACTATATACTTATTTTTATTTTTTACCTTTTTTGGGAAGTCTGATTTAACTTTATATAGTGGTATATTTATTGCACCATTTATGTGACCCTCTTTAAATTCCTGTTCACTTCGTACATCTACAATAATTGTTGGATATTTGTTTATTATTTCTTCCATTCCTTTGTAATCTATATTTTTTTCAAAATCTCTTGTATAACAACAACACCTTTTTCTTATGTTACTCACCCTCTTTCAAATTAATAATTATATATAAATTTATTTTTATTGTAATAACTAGCTATTTCGCATAAACAAAAAAATAGCGAATATAATATATTATATTCGCTATTTTTTATTTTGATATTTTATTTTTTAGCTACTGCCTTCGCTTTAGCTGTTTGTTTTAAAAAGTTGTTATTTAAGAATATCATTATTAACATATATATTGCAACTGCACCGATAATAGCAATTTTGTCTATTGGATATCTTGTAATTGCTATTATTGCCATATATAAGGCTTCTGCTAATACTGTTACTATAATACTTCCTACTACAGTTTTTGCTATTCCTAGTTTGTTAAATCTTATTGCAAAATAAACTAATATTAATACTGCTGAAATTCCAGTATATACTACATATTGTTTTGCCATATCAACTAATCTTACTCTTGGAATATCTGTTACAGACATAACTTGAGATACCTTTATTGATGATACTTCATTTGTTAATTGATATTTTTCATTTATTTTGCTATTTAAATTTTCTAATTCATCTTTTGTTATTAAAGATGATTCAATTTCAACATATTTTGCGTCATCTGAAGATTTTTCAACCTTTGTATCTTCTTTTGCAAATACTTCATTTGCAATTGCTTTTATATCATCTACATTGTAATCTTCTTTTCCTATTGAAATTGTTATTTTTTGGTTTATGTTGTATTTTTCATTTACTTTATTTTTTAAATTTATTAATTGTTCATTTGACACATCATCTACACTTATTACAACTTCATCATTATATATTCCAGCTTTTTCAAAATTTGCTTTATTTTTTCCAAACACTTCATCTGCTATAGCATGTATATCATTCATATTAAAATCCGTACTAATTGGAACAGTAATTGCTTTATGTGCTCTGTATTTAAAGTTTACATTAAACCCTTTTAGTGCAACAACTATTATTCCAATAATTGTGATAATTATTGTTATCAAAAATAACTTTTTCTTCATTCTCTTTTACACCTCTCCCACAATTATTTATCTATTAAAACTTTTGTAATAATTATATTATATATAAACATTACTATTATTCCCCAGAACATTGTCATTCCTAAAGTTGCTAATTGTAAATATGGAGCACAACAAAATACTATCGCTATTATAATAACTGGTATTAAAATATTAAGTAAGTCAACAAAGTTTTCCTTAAATGTTTTATCATTTTGTAATGTTCTTAAAATTAGCACATAATTAGATACTACTATTGTTGCTAATCCTAGAATTCCAAATAATGTTATTTCAACATTTGTATATCTTAATACTAGTAATATTGAAGCTACAAGTCCTACTAATGATAGTACTGGCAATATTGCTTTATTTTTTAATTTAATTATTGCATATATTAGCATTAAAGCACCTATAATAATTGCTACAATAACAATTGTTTTAATATTAATATTTGATGATACTATTGTAATTGAATCAGATTGATATTCTACTGGAATAGACCCTGTTTTTATTATAGAAACTAGTACTTGTGCACTTTCATAATTTTTTTGTAATTCTTCTCCTTCAGTACCTTGTCCTAAAACTAGGTCTAATGCACCATTTTTAGCGCTTGATACAAAATTTGCTGCTGTATCACTATATAAAGTTTCATCATCTAATGTGAAAGCAAATGTTGCTTCTTTTTCATTTCCTTCACTATCTGTATAATTTGTGTTTGCATTTTTAAATATATTTTTTGCATCTTTTGTAAATTCTATATTTAATAATATCATTGGTGTTGAATAATTTGTTGAATCTATTTTGGCTGATGCATCTTTAAAACCATTTGAATCTATTAATACTTCGTTTGTACTTTGATTTTTTATTTGAGCTTTTCCTTTTGAAACTAATTCTGTTATATAACTAGAATCCATTGAAGTTGGTACTTCTATAACTACACTTCCATTTTCTTCGTTTAATCTTATATCATACTCATCAGATTTTAATGATGCTAATCTTCTTTCTATTATATTTTTTGAATTTTTATAATCTTTCTTTTTATCTTCTTCTGATTTTTCTTCTGTTTTATTTTCTTCTGTATTTGTTTTTTCTGTATTTGTTTCTTCTGTCTTGTTCTCTTCAGTACCATTTTCTTCTTTAGTACTTTCATCATTATTTTCTGTTTCAGATTCTGTGTTTTTGTCTGTTGTATTTTTTGAATTTGTTTGCTCTTTTACAGAAAAAACTGCTACTTTTCTTTCTTTAAAATCTTTGCCTAATGAATAATCCTTTACTAAATTTTTTCCTTTGTATACACCTACAAATGATACTAAGGATACCAATACTACAAATAACATTGCTAATGTAATTTTTAATGTGTAATTTTTTTTCACTTTGCTTCCTCCTTTTTATCCTTCATATTTATAATAAATTTATATCATTAATTGCTTTATAAAGCTAATGTATAAAATTACTAAGTATGGTATTTGGCATAACTTTATTAATGTCCTTACATTTTTAAATTTTATATTAAAACATAAAAAATATCAACTATATTTTACAAAATTTTGATATTTTATAAATTCAAATTTAATTACTTTTTATCTTTGATGTTTTATGTTTACACCAATTATTCCTCCTAATATTCCAAGTACACTTCCCGTAATTAGCATATATATTGTTTTTGAATTTATTGAAAAGTCATTATTTACAAAACTAGATGCCAAATATAAAATTATCATATATATTACAGAAATTACTATTCCATTAATTATTCCGTATTTTTTTAATTTTATACTTGATATTGATGTTCCTATTAATAAACTAACTCCAGAAATTATAATTATTATAGTATTTATACTTTCTTCTTTAATATTGGTTTTAACTAATAACCAAGAAAAAATAAGTATTGAAACTATACTTATTGCTATTGCTATAATTGTTCCCTTACACATAGATTTTAATGTATCCATAAATACCTCCATAAAAAAATATTTTATCTATATAAAAATATTATTTATACATATTTTTTAGAACACTATAACTATATAAATATATAATAATTCTGTTTAATTAATAAAAAAGCACAAAAATATTATACAAATATGTTTAATATTTTTGTGCTTACTTTATTAATCTTGAAAATCATATACATCCTTAAATTTTTCTTTAAAAATTGCATATACAGTTTGTAATGTTTTTTCGTCTACACTTAAATATTCGTCTTGGTCGCCTTCTGTTTCTTGAACTCTTAAAATTACAACTTCTTCATTATCATTATCAACTGGATATAGTACTACATAATTTTCATTTTCTAGCTCTATTAAATCTAAAAATTCGAATTTTATTTCATTTCCATCTTCATCTGTTAAAGTAAATAATTCATCATCATCAGTTATTAAATCTTCTTCCTCTCCAAAAAAATCCTTACTCATTATATATTCTCCTTTCAATTTATTTTCTTTAGATATGTTTCTAATATATATAATGCAGATATAGTATCTACAATACTTCTTTTTTTATGTTTATTTACATTTAAGTAATTCATTGTTTTATGCGCTTCTACAGTGGTTAATCTTTCATCTATTGTTTCAATTGGTATTTTTCCAAATTTACACTTCATTTTATGTATAAATTTTTCTGTTACTTCTGCTCTTTCAGTTTTTGTCCCATTCATATTTATAGGCATACCTATAACAATTGTTGTAACATTGTATTGTTCAATTAGCTCTTCTAGTCGTTTTAAAACTATTTTATCACTACCATTACGGTTAATTGTTTCTAATCCCTGTGCAGTTATTCCTAAAGGGTCTGTTATAGCTATTCCAACTCTTGCATCACCATAATCAATTCCTAATATTCTCATTTTATTTTTCAAGTCCTATATAAAATTTTACCATTTTTTCAAGTAGTTCATCACGTTCTACTTCTCTAATTAAATTTCTTGCATTGTTATGACTTGTAATATATGTTGGATCTCCTGATAATATATATCCAACAATTTGATTTATTGGATTATACCCTTTTTCTTTAAGAGCCTCATATACACTTTTTAAAATTTCTTTTGTCTTTTGATTTTTTTCTCTTTCAACATAAAAACTTACTGTTTCATCAGTCGCCATAATATACCTCCTTTATAAACAACTTATATCACTTTCACCATTAGCGGCAGAATCTAAATAATTTGATAAACTATTTAGTACCTCTTCTAATGAAGTTTCTTTGTAATATGTTGTCATTGCAATATTTAATTTTGGAGCAATAGCTAATCCATTCATTTTTTCGTTTAAACTAGCAATTGTTTTTACTCTTAGCTTTTCTACAGTATTTTTTACATCTCCCATGAATTTTTCTACACCTTCTAAGTCACTTCCTGAGAAAACTATTGATAATTCATCTTCAGAATATTTTACACAAAAATACTCTGGTGACAAACTCGTTTTAAAAAATTCCGCTACCTTTCTTAATACTGAATCAGCTGTTCTTTTGCTAATTTTATCTTGAATTTGTTGTATGTTTATAATTTTTATTAATGATACTATAGATGTTGGATATTTGTCAATTGTTTTTCTTGCTTGTCCGTATAAATATTCATAAGTTTCTAATCCTGTTATTTTATCTTTTTTTGCTAAATTTTCTAGTACTCTTTGATTTTTTATACACTTTATCGCAGAAAACAAGTTATTTTTTATAACATCAAGTATTGTTGTATCTATTTTGTCAAATTCATGTGGCTGGCTTCCTTCAATTAGCCAATATCCCATATAAACATTATTTACATACATTGGAAAAAATATTGCAGATTTTGCTCTTTCAAATTCCATTTCTAAATATGGTAATTTTTCACCTTTATTTACAGTAATATATTTAGGAATAGCATTTTTAATGCTTTCCTTAAATATATCAATTTCTTGTAAATTTTCAAATGTATGCCAATGTTTTTCATTAACATTAGATGCTTCTATTCTGTATCTTAATCCATCGAATATTACAATTGTCGAATATTTGATTTCATATTTTTCTATTAATATTTCATTAATTTTATTAATTTTTTCAGATGAAGAAGTTAAATTTTCACCAAGTACTTTCATAAAATCTTGTATTACACTTAAAGATTTTACTTTTTGATTAGTATTTTTTAATTTTTTTAACTTTTCATTTAATGTATATGTTTTAGTAAACACTATCGCAATTACACCTAATAGCAACAATATTATAATTAATAATATTATCATTCCAACATTCAAAAATATCACCTACCATTTTTAAGATTACTTATTTTCTTTTTTTATTATTCATTGGATATACTATTTTTGCTAGTTTATTAAAGCTATTTATTAAGCTCTTTGAATATCCCCTTATTGTTAACTTACATTCAACTAATTCATCTAAATACTTAGAATAATTACGTTCCTCAAAAGGAATTGTTAAATATCCTATTTTATCCCTATTAAACAAATCTAACTGATATGTTGTATCTGGTGAATTATATACAGACATTGCTGATATAAGTATTTTTTCATTCAATTTATTTACCTTTATATCTTTATTTATTAAAACTCTTAATTTTCCCTCATTTAATTTATTGTTCATTTTTAATTTTTTCATAAATGATGTTAAAGGTTGTATTGTTAAAACATCTAAAGTTTGTACTAAATAGATTTCTTGTGCAATTTCGAAATATTCTAAATCTGTTTCTAAATCACAATCTAATAATATTAATGAAAATTCATTTAATAAAGTTTTTATTGCACTCTCTTTATTTTCTAATTCAGAATCTGAATTTGGTAATGATGTATAAACAGTTAAATTTTTATTTACTTTTATACCATCTGAAATTCCGCTTTTTAATTTTTCAAAGCATGAATATGCAATACCTCTCAATCGCTCTTCGTTTTCAGTGTAAATATAATATGCATTTTTATTTTTTGTTAAATCTAATATTGCAACTTTTATTCCTTGCTCTGATAATAATTGTGCTAAATTATTTACTATAAATGATGTACCATTTCCATGAGCTCCAACAAATGCAGCTATATTTTTGCCTTCAGGAATACTTACTGATACACTATTTCCATCTTTTTCTTCGTTATTATTAAGTGTTTTATTATTTGATACACTATTAATTTCATTTATTTGTTTTGATATATCATAATTAGGTATATAATTTTTATTTCTAATTCCACTAAATTGATTACTTGTATTACCTATATTTTTGTTATCATCAATTTTTAACTCATCATCATCTAAATTTAATACATCGTCATCATCTAAGCTTAATTCATCATCTGAGTTATTATTTGTATTAGTATTTTGAAAATCTAGGTCATCATCTTCATCTACTGTAAATTCGTTGTTATCATCTTCATCATCATACTTATCTAAATTCAAGTCGTCATCTTCATCGTCAATATTTAAATCTTTATTTTCATTATTATTGTTGTTGTATGAATTTAAACTGTTGTCTTCTTCATCGTCCAAATCTAGATAATCGTCATCATCATCTAAATTTAAATCGTCTTCTTCCTCTTCATTTTTAACTGTATTTACGTTATTGTTTTGTTGATTATCTAAATTTAGATTGTTATCATCTTCATCATCGTCTTCGTCCCAACTTAAATCATCATCTTCATCATCTAAATCTAAGTAATCATCATCATCTTCTTCGTTTTCTTGTTTTTCATCATTTTGGTCTAAATTTAAGTTATTAGTATTGTCATCATTTAAGTCTAAATCATCATCCTCTAAATCTAGGTCGTCATAGTCATCTGGGTCGAATTCATCATCTTCTTCATTGTTGTTTTCATTTAAATCTAAGTTTTCTTTTTTGTTATCTTTGTCTAAATCTAAGTCATCGTCGTTGTCTTCATCTAAATCATCATAATCATCATCATCGTCATCTTCATCTAAATCTAGGTCATCATAATCGTCTTCATCTTCGTCTGAATTTAGGTCATCATAATCGTCTTCATCTTCGTCTGAATCTAGGTCATCATAATCGTCTTCTTCTTCATCTGAATCTAAGTCATCATGTTCGTCATCATCTTCATCTAAATCTAGGTCGTCATAATCGTCTTCTTCTTCATCTGAATCTATGTCGTCATGTTCGTTATCATCTTCATCTAAATCTAAGTCATCATGATTGTCATCATCTTCTTCATTTGAATCTAGGTCGTCATAATCGTTTTCATCTTCGTCTAAATCTAGATTATCATAATCATCATCGTCCTCATCTAAATCATCATAATCGTCATCGTCTTCATTCTCATTTTTATCGTTATCGCCATCATCTTCTTCGTCTAAATCTAGGTCATCATCGTCTTCTCTATTGTCTTTATCGTCATTATTTTCTTCTTCATCATCAAAGAAATCATCGTCTAGGTCATCGTCTTCTAGAGCATCTAAATTATCATTTTTTAACTCATTATTTGTTGCATCTGTAGATTCTAAATCTTCTTCTAGTTCAAAATCATCATCTTCCAAGTCATCCAATTTATCATATTTTTCTTCTTTTTTTGATACTTTATTTTGTTTTTTATTAGGTACTGCCACTTTTTCTGCTTTATTGGTTACTTTCTCTGGCTTATCATCTACTTCTTCTGTTTTATTAACAGCCTTTTCTAATTTAGTACTTACTTTTTGTGTTTTATTTATAGTTTTTTCTGGCTTTTTGTTTACATTTTTTGATTGCTCTTCTTTTTGATTTTCTTTCTTTATAGTTTGCTCTTCTTCTAAACTAACTTTACGAGGTCTTCCTCTTTTTCTTTTTACTACTGGCTCTTCCTCTAATTCATCTTCTTTTGGTTGTTTACGAGGTCTTCCTCTTCCTCTTTTTGTAGTTGTTTCTTCTGTTGTTTCTATAACCTCATTGTTTACTGTCTTTTTACTATTTAATGCTTTGTTGGCCTTCTTTGTATCTACTATTTTATTGTATCTAGTGCTATTATTTGATAATATTTTTTTGGTTCTAGCAGATAATGATTTTATAAGAATATCTAAATCGGATTTACTTAAAGTTGAATATGCTCTTTCAAATTTTTTTACATATTTTTCGTCTGATAAACCTGTTTGATTTAAATAATTTATTACCTTTTCAACTTCACTTTTTTCATTAGATTG
>ENA-OPCM01001199-OPCM01001199.1-human-gut-metagenome-genome-assembly--contig:-NODE-1199-length-17756-cov-3.406305_pt1 | contig 17756 bp, 15 predicted proteins | sample MGYA00241252_ERZ501484 | MGnify/ENA primary metagenome ERZ501484 (study PRJEB25962, sample SAMEA2042583) | human gut metagenome | biome: human gut; feature: human-associated habitat; material: faeces...
GTCGGCTTTGCTACGCCAGACTGCGCTCATCGAGAACTCTCCGAGATGGTCGTTGAATGCCATTCCGTTTATCTCCGTCTTTATGCCGGAAGGCGTGAAGTTGTCGAGACGCTCCGTTTTCTTGTCGTGGATCAACACCACCTGCACCTCGTTCTTCCCCTCTCTCACTCCTCCGTCGAGAGCCACGCAGTCTATCCATCTTGCCAGGTCGGCTTTCGGGATTCTTCTCATCAGCATACGCTCAAAGTTCACGGTGAGGTCAAACGCCACCTTGTCGATGAAGTCGGCGTCGGCGATTATCACGTTCTCGCTCCATTTAGCTGGATTATCAAAAACATTGTTCATGGTTGCAAAGTTAGCGTAAATCGCTTTCAGAACAAAATTTGCAAAGGTAAGATTTGCAATTTTCTTACTTATTTCATCCCCCAAGCGGTCAATTGGGCCTTTGGGGATTGTCTGCTCTCTGATAGCTTGGGCATAAAAGGCTGTTTGCAATACGTTTAAGCCCCATCCTTGCATTCCCGGAAGAATGTATAGGATGGGGCTGGTCGTATCAGTTTGTTGCAGTCTTATTTAGGCAGGTTGAATGCCTTGCTCATCTCTGCCATCTGTTCCTGGCTCATGCCTTCGGGCTCGAAGCCCATGCATTTGGAACTGATGTATATCTTTGCACTCTTTGAGAGCACGTCGATCTGGTCGAAAGCGTCCATCACGTCGAGTCCCTTGGCAAACACGCCATGCTTCTCCCACAACACCACGTCGTAGTCTTCGAGTTCTCGCAGCGTGGCGTTGGCGAGGGTGTTAGAACCAGGCAGTTCGTAGGGCACCACTCCCAGTCCCAGCGGACAGAATGCCTTCGTCTCCGGAATCATGCTCCAGAGGATGTTGGTGAGCACGTCCTTTGTCAGGAACTTGCGGTTGTGGCTCATTGCCACCAGTTCGATAGGATGTGTGTGCACCGTTGCCTTGTATGGTGAACCGGTCTCTATGAGATGCGCATGCACGGTGAGATGCGATGGCAGTTCGCTAGTAGGCATCACTTCGTTGTCGGCGATTATCACGTAGCTTGCGCAGTCGTCGAGGATGCGAATTATGCTTCCGTTCTCCATTGGGCGTCTTGCCAGGTCGCGCATTCTCTTTCCCGTTCCCTTGCAGTAGAAGTAGCATCCCTTGAGAGCCGGCAGCGTAACTCCGATTTGTTTCACGTCGCTGATGGCAGGCATTGCCTTCATCTCCTCGTCGGCATATTCCGTCACGTTCACAGTTATGTTTCCGCCGTTGCGTTCTGCCCATCCGTTCTGCCACAGATATCCAGCCACTTCGGCAATCTTCTCCACCTCGCTGCTGAGTGCGGGGCGTCCTTCCAATATACTCTTCATGATGTTTTGTATGTGTAATGTTCTATGATTATGTTTTTATTCAGGTGTAGTTTTTTATCTTATGCAAAGATAATGCATATAATTCACCCGCCGGTTGTAAGAATTGATTTTTATACTTTTATTTTTGCGATGAGAGGGTGCGGCGTGATTTCTGAATCATTTTCTGTTTATGGATTCTCGCTGCGTTTGCAAGGTTGCAAATGCCCAAATGATTTGTATGGTGATTGTAATGTTGTAAATTTGCCGGCATAATAGACTATTAAATAAAAGCATACCGAAATGGAATACATATTGAAGACCAAACATTCAGAAATTCTGGACCTTTTGAAAAAGTTCCAGGATAGGAAAAGCGGAAAGATAGTTGAATCGAGAAAAATATTGAGAGACAGCTTCTATTTCTTGCGCCGGAAAGACAAGAGACTGGTGCTCAGGGCATTTCTGAACGGAAGCAAGACTGATATGGACTTCGCATCTTTGAAAATGCAATACCGGTGGTTTCCGGAACTTATGCCACTCCTCAAAGAAAGATGGCTGTCTGTGCAGACAAAAGAAGTGGCCCTCTTCATCATACATAATACAAGCAAGGATTATGTCCTGTCGCAGAAGCATTTGCTCATCAAGACATTGGGCTATTATCAATATCTTGCCGAAACAGCCCCTTGGGGTGAGGAAGAGGTCGTTTCTCCTTCTCTCAACCTTCCAGATTACGCACTTTCAAGAGCCGAATACTGTAGGGTCTGTTTCCTTTATGGAATACCGATAGACAAGAATGAAATTCTCAAGTCCTTGTTTCTGAACATAATAGAATATCTTGGCTATGAAGACAGTCCGGATTGGGCTAGATGGAGTATGCTACCATGGGGAGTAAGAAGGACGCTGGATTGGAGAGAGAATTTCAGTCCTGTTTTATACCTTGATTTTTTGTTGAATCAGGCAAATGTGGGATTGATAATCCAGACGATGAGGGATTTTAACATGAAAAAGGAAATGGAATTCTTTTGGGAGTGGAAAGAAAATATGATCGACTCGTTTCAATGCTACTCCTCATTTGATGACGTTGAAGATTTCTGCAAATACATTGTAACCAAAGTGAGGGAGAATTTTCCACCTCAATATTCTTATATGCTTCCGAAACGGGAGAAAGCCCCCATTGATGGCAACCAACAAGAGGAATAAGAATCCATAAAACAGATTACCCAAATAAAATCCGAAAAATGAAAACACTAAAACTATTTGTTGCCATCCGCGCTTGTTATCCTTGGGATGAAGTGAAAAGTATTTTATTCAGAAAAGAAAATTGATACAGATATGGAAGAAAACAAACATTACACTCTTAGACTGATTGGCTCATTCCTTTCATTTCTTTTTTGCGTTTGCCTGGTATCGTTAACGTTCATCATGCTTTCGATGTGGTTGGTTTTAACGATGGTGTTCGTGCAGTTACTATTGTACTATATCTTCGATTTCGAATTTTGTTATGTCTCAATTCCTGTTATAGGACCTGTTATAGGAAAACTTGGGGAAATATTTTGTTGGGATGAATTCCATATAGGACTTTTGCTGTTGATAGTTTTTTTTATAGGGGTTATTATGAAAATACGTTTGGTATGGAAAAATCAGAAAGTAAAATGAATAAAGAGATTCGTCGCTGGAGAACTTTCCGGCAACGGGGTGTGTTTGTAGGTGCGTTTATGCTTGTGCTTACCGTGTTCATTATGGCAGGCACGTCGAGAGCAGACAGAATGAGACCTGCGCCCATAAAGAAGTCAAAGACGCAGAACGATGATGTACGTCGGCAACGCACAGATGGTAACATAGTGTTCTGTGTGCCGAAAGGGTTCATCTGCAAAGACAGTGTGTTTGCGGGTTGCAGGTTGTTTTTGCTTTTAGGCGAATCCGAAACTGAAGTTACGTTAAACAGTGGCTTTGACAGTGATGACTCGCCCGAACACATTAATTCCATCTACAGAGATTTGGGTGGTGAAGAAATGGAAGGATATGAGTCAACTGTCGTTGCAGATGTAACGAAGTCGGACAAGAGGGTCACCAAGTGTATAAGGGTGAGGAAATACACAGGTCAAGGCATTGTCGTGTATTGGAGATTTGCCGTATTGTTTGACAAGGCAACTGGAAAGATGTGTCTTGTCTCGGCATACGACAAGGGAAAAGGTGACTATCTGGAACCCTTGCTTGAGTCGGTGCGCTTCAATCCGTGACGGGTGGATGTTGAGGGCTTTCCCCTTGATATAAAGATGTAGTTGTGTAATTGTTACGCAAAAGAAGGTTAAATGGATAATTCTTTGTGTATATTTTACGCATGTGTCTTTGCTGCTATGAAAATCCTTCCTATATTTGCATCGGAAATTCTAATGAGCAAAGAATATGAAGAATCTGTTGATGTCAGCTGCTATCGGCGATATAGCCGGCAGCGCATACGAGGGAAGAAGTCGTAGGACCAAGGATTACGACGCAGTGAAGATGTTCTCGTCGAGAGCACGTTTCACGGATGATACGGTATTGACATTTGCCTGTGCGGAGGCTTTTCTGCACGGCTTGGACATGGCGTCAAATCTCTGGATGTGTGGCAACCAGCATATTGACGCTGGGTTCGGCAGTAGGTTCAAACTGTGGCTCGGCGACCATTACCATCTGCCTTATCGCAGCTTCGGCAACGGCAGTGCCATGCGGTGCTCATCAGCAGGATGGCTGGCACATACGGAGGAAGAGTGTATAAGGTTTGCCACGGAGACGGCTCTCCCATCACACAACCATCCGGAGGGCATAAAGGGGGCTGTGGTTGCCGCCCGCTGTATCTTCCATCTGAAAAACGGAAAGGACAAAGACTTCATCCGACAGGAGATTCTCGACAAGGAGTATCCCTTCTGGGCAGGAAAGAGCTATGAAGAAATCAAACCCGCCTATTCCTTCGACTCCACTTGCCCGGGGAGCGTCGGTCCGGCAATAATCAGTTTCCTTGCTTCAAAAGACTATGTGGACTGTCTGCGCCTCGCCATATCCCTTGGCGGCGATGCTGACACGCTGGCTGCAATCGCCGGTCCTATGGCATACGCCTTCTATCGGGAAATGCCCGAGCCGCTGGTCTGTCAGGCTCTGAAGAAGCTTCCGGAATGGATGCAGAAGACCAACGAGGAGTTCGATGAGAAGTGTGGCATAGAATATAGATAACAATAAAAGGAATTTGGAATATTGTGGAGTGATAGGATAACCTGTTTCCAATGAATAAATTTAAACTGACATACAATATGAAACAACTCAACATCATCCTGGCGGTACTGTTGCTGCTCTGTCTGTTCAGGATGCCTTACGGCTACTATACGCTGATGAGGCTGGCGGCAACGGTCGGGTTCGTCTATATGGCGTACAGGTATTATGAAATGAAGAAGGAGGCACTGGTGTGGACCTTCGGCGCATTGGCCCTGCTGTTCCAGCCGTTGGTAAAGATAGCCTTGGGCAGGGAGGTATGGAACATCGTGGATGTCGCTGTGGCGGTCCTGCTGATAGTGCTGACCTTTGCGGTAAATAAAAAGACAAATGAAAAAACTGATTCAAATATAAACATATAAAACAGATGATTATGACAAACAATTATTATGATGCTCTCGCCCAGTTGCGAGACGAAGAGATGAAAGAAGAAGTTATGAACAGAATGGCAGAAGAGGACATGCAGAAAGAATGTCTGGTGGAGGAACATCTGGCTCAAATTGCCGAAGAGGAAGCTACCGCTCCTATTCTGTGCATATCGAATACCGGTGATACCTATATTGATAGGGTTGATAATAATGAAGAAGATTGTTTTGATGATGAAGATGATGAGGATTCTTATGACGAAGAAGAATCACACGGCTATGAATGGACGGAACAAGATTCATGGGATGCTCTGACGGATGGAATGTGTGGCAAAATGCCAAGCAACCCTTTGGAGTATGATGCAATGATGGACGCAATGGGATATTAACAAGGGGAAATAACCATGACTTTACCTAATGTCAAATTGCCAAGCTCTTCTTGGTGCGAGATAAGATGAGTTACATTATGGATAACAGTAGGAACCTTTTACCATCAGTTGTATTTGACAACATATCTGACGGAACTAACGCTCATGATATCATTAAGGAATTGTTCAAATTAGAGTCATGGTGCAGCTATGTAGATGAACGTTTGTCTTACAAAGAATACCAATTGCCAAGGAAGGCAGATGAAAATCTGGATTTGCTGATTGACTGGTATACAAACAAAAAGAGCAAACGCGTAAAATATGCAGGCGAAAAGTTGCGTAAGGTGTTTTTGGAATTGCCTCCGGTAGAACAGCGTAAGGTTGGCTTGGCTCTCTTGACAGGAGGCAAGACGGATACCGAATGGGTATGCAAGAGATTGGACAACTACAAGCCGAGTTGGAATAAAGACTGGGTGGTGAATTGGCATCCCTGTTATTCCGATGCAGTTGAGGATGTATGGCTCAGATATAAAGGCAAATCATGTGGCAAACTGCTGATTCAGTTCCTTGACAAGAATATTGTTCAAAAGCATTTGGATGAACTGCTGGAATACGATGAATTGTATTTCGGATTATGCAATAGGTGTATACATGAAGACTGGTTCAAATTCGACAAGGATAAGTTGGCGAGGTACACATACATCAATGCATATCTCTCAATCCTGTCTCAGACAGCTGACGGCATAACGGATGAAGAAGCTACAAGACTGTTATATCAGTGGATTGCCACTGTCTCTGCCATATGCAAAAAAAAGTATTCCACTTTCAAAAGCGAAAAGATATTCTGGAAATATGGCAAAGAAGAGCATAGAGTGATTTATGCATGGGGCATGGATACTGCGATATTCTATCTTCTCAATATGAAGAAGCATAATGTTATAGCAAAGTTTCTCAAATGGGACCAGACTGTATACGACGCCTATCTTGAAACATTGGGAGCAGAAAAGGATTCTGAAGAGAATCAAGAGCGGTTTGTAGATGTCATTCTTGAAAACATTCCCGATGAATACAGATACTTGAGCCGTTTGAACAGCCAATATTATCAATATGCATCCAGTCCCGGTCAACCTTTCACCACACCTCGTATCCTGGAGATTTATAAAAGAGAAGAAAGCTGGCATTCGCCATATCTGGAAGAACCGTCCTTCAAACGCAATTCCTGCGTCAAGCCGAAATCCTCTCTTAATGATGATGCAAAAGATGAGCAATCACCATTTGCATCAGAAGGAGAGCTGGAGCTGTTTATAAGCGAAAACCCTGTACTTCAACAATTGGCCGAGAAACTTAAATTGCAACCAGTCACACTTGATGACAGAGGTGTTGACAATAACGAATGTCCGTTTTAATCCCAATCTCGCATCAGAGTTGTTCAGACTTGTAAAGATACTACGACAAGACGAATAAGCGTGGCTCACATTTTTGCAGTTAAACCTGCATATCGTTTTGCCACAAAACAAATTATGGCTATATTTGTAGCATCGTTTGACTATTGACTAAATGCAACACATTATGTTATACGCATATACAGTAATAGTAAAATCGAGACAATTAATGTAAGCCCTATAATGACGGGGATTAAAGTAAAAAAATATGGCAAATACAAAACAAAAACCTACAATTATACTTGACAATGGAACAATAGCCCCTTGTCAGGAGCCTGTTGTTGTTTCCGCAAGTAGAAGTACTGATATTCCTGCTTTTTATTGCGACTGGTTTTTCCACCGCTTGAAGGTAGGATATTCAGCATGGACTAACCCTTTTAATGGAGTTAAAATGTATGTCAGCTATGCAAAAACACGCTTTATTGTCTTTTGGTCAAAAAATCCCCGTCCACTACTTGAACATCTTGGCGAATTAAAAGAAAGAGGTATTAGCTGCTACATCCAATATTCATTGAATGACTATGAAGATGAGAAATTAGAAAAAGGCGTTAGACCGCTTGCAGAACGTATAGAAACATTCAAACTTTTGGTTGAACAACTTGGTTTAGGAAGTGTTATTTGGCGTTTTGACCCTTTGATGCTCACTGATGACATTGACATTGATAAGTTACTAAAGAAAATAGAAAATATTGGCGATCAACTTAAAGGATATACAGAAAAGTTAGTGTTCAGTTTTGCAGACATTGCACTATATCGCAAAGTCAAGTCCAATTTGGAAATTAATGGTATTCCATATCATGAATGGACGACAGAGCAAATGGAAGAGTTTGCAGATAAACTATCTATCATGAATAGAGAGAGAGGGTGGAACTACTTGCTTGCCACCTGTGGTGAAAAGATTGACATACACAAATATGGTATAGAACACAATCGCTGCATAGATGGAGATTTAATAGCCCGTCTTGCGTGGGAAGATAAGGAGCTAATGGACTTTATGAAGATAAAGGTTGAAGATATTCCAGCCCCATCTTTATTTGGCGAATCTGAGTTGCCTAATGGAGCGATACAATTGCCAAATAACCACTATTTTATCAGTAAACATAAAAAAGGCGCAGGACAACGACAATATTGTCAATGCATGACTGCAAAGGACATAGGAGAATATAACACATGTCCTCATTTGTGTGAATATTGCTATGCCAATACATCTAAAGAGATTGCAATTGCTAATTGGAAGAAACATCAAAACAATCCATATGCAGAAACCATAACAGGCAAATAATTATGATGTCAATTTTTACAAGAGAGTTCATCTCCAGAATGGATATTTCTTTCATAGGAATGCGTGACACAGCCTTGTCATTATTACCGAATGATAAGATGGTGCTGGATAAGTTGTACAATGACTTGAAGCGAGGAAAAGATATTCTGGATGATGAAATGCATCTGAATATGTATTTAAAAAGCTTTGGCAAAATGCATAAAGCCAAGCTTGATACGGCTTTCACTTGTTTGCCTGATGTTTCGTCTGTCTTTTCTGAGGAAATCGAGATTTACGATTGGGGGTGTGGGCAAGGAATTGCATCTATTTGTTTGCTTGATTTTCTTCGTTCAAAGAATATAGCACACAGTATTGTCGCGGTCAATTTAATAGACCCTTCAGTTTCTGCTACACAAAGGGCGAGGGAAGTTTTATCTTGTTATGAAGACATAAGAGTTAATGTTGTTAACAAGGTCTTTGATGATTTGGACGAGCAGGACTTTGTTCGGTCAAACCATAGGAAACTGCATTTGTTTAGCAATATTCTTGATGTAGATGCGTTTGATCTGGCACAATTTACTCATTTGTTCCAAAAGTCATTTTTTTGTTCCAATTACTTTATTTGCGTAGGTCCATATTATTTCAATAATAAACGCGTGGATGAATTTATTGCGGCAACTAATCCTGACGATATGTATGCAACATTCAACAGGGAACGTGGTATGTGGCAAAATGATTGGACAATTTCACTTCGTGTTTTCTTCAAGGAGTTTAGCCGAATTGAAACCATTCAGGATATTCGCAGGCGTATTGATGAGCTTCACAAAAATGACCAGTTTTTTGCCGGATATATTCTTGATTCTGTTGCTGAGGAATATGCAAAATCAGATATTGAAAAAGAAACAGAAGAACTGTTCAAATCTCTTTCCGCATTTGATGTCAAGTCAAACAAATCACTTGAAAGTACCAAGAATTGCGATTCAAAACTTGCAGTTCTTGCTAATATCGTGTCGCGTGGCTTGCCTACAATAGCTCCCGTTGAAATTGAAAATATCTTTTCTGATATATTTGATATATCAACAAAGCCACAGGCGAATGAAATAATCAACTTCAAGTCCAAACATAAAATATCCAAGACAGAGATTAATGAGGCTCTTCATATTGTTGATCCACGTTTTGACGTGGATTTCTATAATGGAGATATGCTTGAAAGCCAGTTTGAAAAAGACTTTGTTGAAAAGTATCTAAATAGAGCTGATAGCCAATATTTGATTCAACTTCTTGAACCACAACGTCCTCTTTCTACAATTGTTAATATCCCAGACAAAAGATTCAGTAGAGATCAGAGGGTCGATTTTTCCATTGAATTGCCTTATGGAGAAACAAAAAACGGCTTTATTTTTGAATTGGATGGCATCCCGTATCATTCAAATATTTTCCAGAAGCTACGCGATGAAAACAGAGATAATTGGGCTTCTGATAGCGGTTGGGACACTTATCGCTTGGAAAAACTGAAGGATTATTCGTTTTTGCAAAATTGGGAACAAGAGGTTTCATTGAACAAGTTCCTTTCTATAATAAAGCGCAATAGTCAAAAACACATTGCAGGTAAGTGGAAAGATACACTACAGATAGTTCTTTCACCTCTTGCAATAGCGCGTGTAGAGAGAATTGTTTTGCAAGCATTATTATCAGGTGCTATTAATTTAACATCCAAGAAGTGGACAATATTAGTGATAGAACGCGATGTTCCGTGTGCTGCTATTGCAATAAGCCTTCTCAAAGAGTCTTTTGAAAAACTTTCTGCTATGGACGGTTCCAATATGAAACTGCCCCAAATAAGCCTTACTATTGTTTCTACCAAGGAGTTTGTTGATTCCAAACTTCATATGAATAACGCTGTTGAAATATCTACTCCGAGTAAGGACTTTGACCTTTGTATTGATGTCTCTATGCTGTTGCGTGACAACATAGATACATTGCCACTTAATGTTAAGGCGAATGCAGTATATATAATACGTTCTTCACATTACAAAAAGAGAGAGAGAACCATTTGTTCTGCTGAGAACATCATATATCCTCCTTTTGTAAAAAAAGACGATAGGGGAACGTATGTTGCCGTTGATGGGAGAGAACAATTACTTACATACTTCTTGCAAAATATCTTTAGGAAGCCGTCCTTCCGTCATGGTCAGTTGCCTATATTAAGTCGGTCGCTGTCGGATAAAACAACAATAGGACTTTTGCCTACTGGTGGAGGAAAGTCTTTGACTTATCAATTATCCTCTATGTTGCAGCCTGGAGTCACTATTGTCGTTGATCCTCTTGTCTCCTTAATGGTTGATCAAGTTCGTGGGTTGCGTGCATTAAGGATTGACGTAAGTGATTGTGTTAATGGCGGTATGGACGGAAAGGAAAAAGCAAAGAAGCTAAATATGTTACAAAATGGTTCGCTTCAATTTATGCTTCTTTCACCAGAAAGGTACATGATGGAGAATTTCCGTGATAGTCTAATCTCCATGACAGAGAAAAATCAAGTTTATTTTGCTTATGGTGTTATTGATGAAGTTCACTGTGTCTCTGAATGGGGACATGATTTCCGTCCTTCATATTTGCATCTTGGACGCAATATGATAAACTATATGCGCACAAAAACAGGTCGTCCGTTGTCTGTTATAGGGCTGACAGCGACCGCATCTTTCGACGTGCTCGCAGATGTAGAACGTGAACTTACACTTGGTGGCAATCTTAACATTGACAGCGAGACTATAGTTCGTTCAGAAGATGACTCTCGTCCTGAACTGACATATCGTATTGTAAACATTGAATCAGACTTTGAATTATTAAGAGATGAAAACGAACCATATCTGTTAAAGGCGCAATCAGAATGGGAACTGAGAGATATTGTAGCAGAAGCGAAGAAACGAAAATGCACGAACTTCTGAAACAAATTCCTTCAGACATTGAAAAATTGAACAAAAGCATAGAACACGAAGAATGTTGTTTGTCAGATTACACAGCCTCTTGTTTCTATGATGCCGACAATAATGATAAGTTTAATCGTGCTGGCATCATATTCTGCCCTCATGCACATGGTACATTTGGAGTAGAAGATAATGTGTGGGGAACCCGTAAAGGAATCTCAACTTATTTAATTGCAGAATGTGGTACTTTCTTGAAAATCGGTACTTTCATTGGAGGAGACGAACCATCAGGAGATATGAGAAAATTTAACGATAATGACTTGAATCTGATGGTTGCCACAAAAGCTTTTGGCATGGGCATTGACAAACCCAATGTGCGATTTACTATCAATTTCAATCATCCTTCATCTATTGAAAGTTTTGTGCAAGAAGCAGGACGCGCTGGTCGAGACAAAAAACATGCCATATCATATATACTATATGACTCCACAGAATACATACATCTAACTATAGACAAGATAAATGACCTTCGCTATACTATATCAACGGCGCAGGGTATAGACCCCAATTGGTTAGAGTCTTATGCTAACAAATACGTATTGTATTATGATTTCCCCACTTTATGTAACCAGCATAATTGTAGTGAAGAAATTACTCATAGGCTCATGGAGGTATGTAAGGAAAGAGGTTTTATCGAAAGCGTAGATAAAAATATTGTTTTGTGGTTTCACAACAACTCATTCCGAGGCTTATACAAAGAGAAAGTCATTCTTCTTGAAATGACAGACAGAATTCTCAATGTCAAGCCTACCCAACTTCAAAAAGTGCAGAATATGCTCATTGAAGAAACTGGAAATAACGATGTTTTGTTGAAACTTGATCTAAACAGCAACGCGGTTAAGATTTTATCACAAGAAAATTTTCAAAAGCAATATGGCTATATCTTTTTGAATAATCTTTCACCGAGATACAACTACATTGGGTTTGATTATTTGAAATGTCAATGTGTTAGTGAGTCTTTGATAAATATCCTAAGTAAATATGAAGACCATTCTGCACGCGCTATGCTCCGTCCTTTAGAAGGGGTTGACAATTTTACAGAAGGTATTTATAGCGCAATGGCTAAAGCTGATGCTGACGGATATGTATATGTTACAGTTTCATGGGAGAATCAAGTCCAACAGGATTTTGAACAGTTTGAACAGTCCATCAGAACAGAGATTGAAAAAATTGCCAATCAACAGGGTTGGGCTGCACTCTGTGAGGACAGATATGGGAAATTGAAACTCAATAAGGTCGGCGATTTTGACGAACTCATAGCACAAATTTGTAAATGTTCAAATGATACGAGGTGGCTACGATATCATGCAGCTAATGACATATATGGCAAATTGCGGCAATTGTTCTGTCAAAAACGTGACAAGGATGATACTGACAAAGCTATCTATCGTTTATGTTGTATCGGATTAGTTGAAGATGTAACTATTGATTACTTGTCACAAACATACGAACTGAAGATTCACAAAAGAACAGACGAGGAATTTAGAAAATTTATGTTCAGTTTCTTCTTGAAGTATTATTCTATAGAACAAGCTAACAGAAAGGTGGAACAGATAGACAAGCAGAAAGGTCGCAACTATCTTGACAAATGCTTAGGCTATTTAACTGCGTTTGTATATGAAAATCTTGAGAAGAAGCGATATCGTGCCATTGAGGATATTCGTATCGCTTGCGAGGACAGTATCACCCATCAGAAAACAGACCACAACGACAAATGGCTGAAGGAGTTTGTTCATTTATATTTCAATTCAAAATATGCGAGGCATGATTATGAGGTTGAAGGTAAGTCCTATTCGCTTTCAAAAGATACAGATGAAGATGGTAAAGATGATTTCAATACAACCCTCAAATATATTGACATTGTTTCTAAAGACAATTCGGGTAGTGAAATTGACAATCTGAAACATCTTTATGGTGCAACATTGCTCTGTTTAAGGGCACATCCCGATAATGCGGCTCTTCTGTTGTTGCTCACTTATTGCATAGCCCTATTGGGGGCAGGAAGCAATGAAACCCTAAAGAAGAATGCGCTAAATGGATATATTGACGGATTCATCACTTTATACGAAAAAGAAAAAAGTCGTATTTGGACACATGTTGAGCAGTTCAATGATATCCTTTCCATTAAAACGAAGGAACAATTTATAAAAGACAAACTTATTGAGAATGGTAAGCAAACACTAGTGTTTCTTATCCACGAGAAAAAATTTAATTACTTCACAGAGAAATATGTAAACAAAGATAAAGATAAAGACAAAGACAAAGATAAGAATAAAATAACGATAAAAAACGAATAATCATGGCATACGATATTAATGCGGCTCTAGAACGCCTTGAAAACAACCTCGTAGAAGTTGAATCAGCCAAGAAGCAGGTAGAGAAGACGATTGCTACAAGCGAAAGTTTGCAACAAATCATTGGGAGATATACAGATACTCTCAATGCTATGGGAAAAGATGTATCTTCATTTATTGAAGAGATACGCAATTATCAAGACATCAATACGTCTGAACTTAGTTCAGTTGTTGATGCTCTTAAAACATCTTGTGAATGCGTAATAAATAAATTTAATGCAGATGTTAATACTGCAATTAAAAACTTTGATGAAAAGATTACGGAAACGATTGTAAAATTTGGTTCCGAGAACGAGAAGTTGCAGATTCAAATTAATAAGCTGAATTCTCTTAAAGACGTTCTGAACGGTGCAACAAAAGAGTTGAATGAAATAGGAAAGAAGGTTGATACCCTTGCAATAGAATTGAAGAATTGTCAAAGCGAACAAGACGTGATGCTTACAAGTATCAAATCAGAGATTGACGTATTGCCTTCTTCTGTAAAATCACACGCAGAAGCAATCGTGGAAGAAGTGAAGAGTAATGCTTCGGATTTGAAAACAAAGTCAGAAGAAATCATCGGAGATGTTTCTAAGGCAATTAAGAAACTTGATAATCAAATTTCTGTCATAACAGAAACGAAAGGGCTCTGTAATGGCATAAAGACTGATTTGAAGAACTTGAAAGGTTCAATAGATTCTCAATTTAAAACGATGAAAAAAGCAATAATAATAAATCGATTGATTGCAATCATCGGTATATTAACACTCATCGTTTTGCATTTTATATAATTCTAACAATAATATAACTATGAACAATATTATTGAAGACTTCTGTGTGGCTTGGCAAACGCTTGATGCAGAACTCCTGATAAAGCATTTAGATAATAGCTTTGTCTATGATTCACAATGGGTGTTTGAATCACTGGATTGTAATGGATACAAGGATTACATCCGCGGAAAATTTGCGACTTTGAAAAAGAATGACATTCGGATAAATGCATCTATAGTTGAAGATTCTTATTTTGGTGGCCAGATGCTCGTGCTTGGTCAAAACGGACAATCATTTTACTATAGAATCAAAGTTGAAAACGGGAAAGTGATTAAAGGTGACTTGTGTGTGTCCTAACCGAAGCGAAAATCAATTGCATTCGCTATCTGCAACAATAGCCCTTTCACTCTGTTACCTGATGGCATAAATCCCCTCCCTGTCTATTTCGTCCAACAAATACGGGTTAATATGCTTGTGGAGTCTGATGACATCAACGGAACATTGGAGAAGATCCTCAAGGAAACGTTTCAGTCTGACCACCATGTAGGCTTTGGGTTCCATGTCAACACAAACGTCCACATCGCTGCCTTCATGCTGCTCGTTTCTTGATACTGAACCGAAAATGCGCAATGACTTAATGCCGAAGTCACGCTTAAGTTCCTCGGCTTTAGACGATATCAGCAATATGTATTCTTTTGTTGTTTTCATCGAATGGAATATATAACCTGACGCAAAGTTAATTATTTTATGGTAAAAGACAAGGAAAACAATGACAAACTCTATCATTCACCTTGTTTTTATCATATAGAAGCAGAAAACTAAAGCACCAAATCTTTTCGCAGCAATATAAATTATGATTACATTTGCATAAACACTATTGACTACCGACTAAATTCAATACACTATGTTATACAGCTATATGGAAAAGCCCAAGCCTCCCCTCACTCCAGAGGAGGAGAAAGCGAAGGAGGAGCGTGTAAAAAAGGAACGCCGCAACGAGATTATCCTGACGGCAATAATCCACACCCTGCTGCTGCCCGTTTTGCTGGTGATAGCAATCCTTATGCTTATCTATCTCGGCATAGTGACGGGTTGGGAGAAAATACAGGAATGGAAGGAGAACGGGTGGAAATTCCGGAATAGAGATGCCGAGGAAGAATGGCCGCCACGCCGGAAGCTCATCTCGCATACAGAGATAGAATGCAGGAACGAGCTGCCTGTGCTGTTCGACAAATACTATGTGGTATATGTGGAGACGGAATACAACGAGCCTCTCAACTCCTTCATCAGAAACAATATAGAATATATCCGCAAGGAATTCTCAGAGAAATACTACCATTTCGTTTATATACCCGAACTGAAAAACATTTCTGACGAAGACCTTGCCTATGCTTTCCCTCTCGACGCAGCATTGATGACCGACGAGATGAGAGACGGCATACGCGGCATCACCACCGAACAGTTCACCCGGATGTTCGCCCCTCTAATCGGTATGGACCTTACCGGCGGCAAGGCGGGGCTGTTGAGCCTTGGCTGTTACAATGGAGACTTTGGATGCGGATTATATGATGACGTCAATTATTCAAAATCCACCTTCTTCTATATGGACCTGCAGACCTGCTGCCCCGATAAAATCAAGGAGGCGTTCGAGGAATATTTCAGGTTCTACTGCGGAGAAAAACATGCCCCGTTCAGTGTGCGCCCAAGGGATGAATACCCTCTCGACAATTGGCAGGAAAATGAACTACACGGAGATCAGAGCGACGCTTCAGACTATTCGTTTTATTACGACCAAAAGAAAATGCAAGATGTAGCCGAAGAAATCAGAGAGAGGGTTGAGATACTGAAGCAGGGAGGATATATCGAACTCCTGCTGCATACGCTTGGTGAAGACCTGGTGAAGCAGATAAACGACTCACGGAAGACTGCCACTCCGCTGATGCACATCACCGTATCCGACGACCTGCGGATATTCATTCCTGAACTTGACAACCGCGAGGTGAAGATGCCATCCCTCGCCCGTGCCCTGTATGTGTTCTATCTCCGTCACAAGGAGGGAGTGGAATTCAAGTTCCTCTCAGAGTTCACCGAGGAGATCTTCTCGCTCTACCGTCTCGCCAGCAACCGCCTTGACGATGCCCGGTTGCGTGCCACGGTGGACAGTCTCGTTAATCCCGTAGACAACAAGATAAACGAATGTACGAGCAGAATCAAATCAGCGTTCCTCAGAGTGATGGACGAATATGCGGCGCGCAACTACTATCTGCAGATGCGCAACAGAGAATTCCGCAGGGAAGATTCCAAAGACAAGAATCTGTTGAGGCTATACAGAGACTTCGCTAAATACATCTCTCTGCCGCGTAGTCTGGTCAGCTATTCAGAAGCCGTCATGCGGGTGCCCATCGTCAAGGGTAGCAGCTCCCAAGAGCGGTGTCTCAGAGAAGAAGAGTTCTGGCGTAGAAATCATAGAATGCGTGAGGCTGTCAGTGATGTTGAAAAATTCAATAAAAAGAAATACTTGAGCAGGAAAAAACGCGAGACAGAGAAGCAGCGCCTGCGCCAGAAAGTGGTGGAGGCGTCTATGGCTGTGCTCGAAATGGAACCGAAGAATTTTCTCGCCCATTTCAATCTCGGCGATATGTATTGCAATGCCGTAGACTATGAAAAGTCTATCCGCGAGAACACTTTGATTATCGAGCATGACGCCTACACATGGAACGCCTCGTATATCAACCGCGCCCAGGCTTATCTCTACGCTGGAGAATACGACAAGGGACTTGCCGACATCGACAGCTATTTCAAGTCTCTGCGCCGATGGGAGGAGGCTGATAAGGAAGCGGAGAGAATCAGAAAACTGCTGCTTGCCAAGAAGAAACCGCTCTTGTAAGCCCCAACTGCCAAATGGCCGGGTGGGGAGTGAAGATGTCAAATGAAAAAGTGATACTTTCCTGTAAAGCGTCCAGGAAAGTATCACTATAAAATCATCGATGCGTCGGAGCATCGCCGCGTTTTGCTTTATCCGCAAAACATCACATTATCCTTCTTATCTAATCACCTTTACTGATTTCTTTGTTCCGTCTGCAAATTTTGTGGTCATGATGTAGATGCCGGTTGAAGGAGACTTCACCTTGCGTCCGCAGAGATCGGTGTATTCCATGCTCTTGGCATTCGCTGCCTCATTAGCCCTGATGCCGTCGAGTTCTCCGTATCTCACGATGTTTGACCTGTATACCGTGTCACCGTCCTTGTAGAGAGCCTGCACTCCGAAGCTCGTGTAGTCAGACTTGTAGAAATACATAGAGCGCTTGTTGCCATAGCTGAAGATGTCCCATTTGTCGCTGTAGCCGTAAGGCATGTCGGTAATCTCGTCTTCCGGCAGGTTGGTGTATTCACTCTTGCGGAAAGTGAAGAGGTCGTTGTCGAAGTATATGTTGTAGTATAGTTTGGCAGGGTCGAGGTCGCCGCCGTCGGCAGATGTGCTGTTCGCCTCGACGGGCAAAGCAATAGAACAACCTGTTGTAAAGCATCTCGGATCGCAGGAATCGGTAGATCACGCAATCGCCTTCCAAGCGGAACAGGTCGCCCTCTTTCAACGTCGAAAGGGGTTTCGAACCCTGCGCGAAGTCGCTTA
>ENA-OPCM01001201-OPCM01001201.1-human-gut-metagenome-genome-assembly--contig:-NODE-1201-length-17703-cov-3.096272_pt1 | contig 17703 bp, 23 predicted proteins | sample MGYA00241252_ERZ501484 | MGnify/ENA primary metagenome ERZ501484 (study PRJEB25962, sample SAMEA2042583) | human gut metagenome | biome: human gut; feature: human-associated habitat; material: faeces...
TCGGTGCTTATGAAATTTAATTTTCACTAACCTGTGGTTTGTGGGTATTCAAATATAATTTTATTTCTTATCTATTAGCTTATATAAATATAAAACATCCAGGTAGTGGGTTTAATCTTGATGGTAAGATTAAGGCCTCTCAATTTGTTCAGAAAAAAGGCGAAGAACATATTTCTTCAGATCTAGTAGCTAAGCCAATAATGAAACTACCAACAGCAGAACACTTTGGACTTTCAGAGGACAAGGAAAAGAGATTATCTGAAATCATTGATGAAATAAATAGCAAAACTGGAAAAAATTATGACAACGATGTTGTTGTAAAATCTATGCTTCAGATTAGAGATATTCTTATGAAATCAGATAAGCTCAAGACAAGTGCTAAGAACAATACACAGAAAGACTTTGAGTTTTCTTATTTTGATGGTATAGATGATGCATTAATCGAAGGCTTATCACAGAATCAAGATTTCTTTTCATTATTATTAACTGATAATGAAATGAAGCACCAGGTTCTTGGAATTTTCTCTGATGAAATATACAATAGCTTACGAGATGGACAATAGTCAGAACAATTAAATAATAAATTATTTTGGTTGCCTTATAGTGAAGCACCGATCTTTAGATCGGTGCTCTTTTTATTTTTAAAACTGTATAGATTTTATTTTTTCATCACTTAGATGATTCAGCAAATCTTTAACAATAGTTTTATATGTATCTTCTTCTAAACTCTTTTATTTATACATTTTATATATTTGTAAGAAATCATTAATAAACTTATTTGTTTGCCAGTGTATTGAATCATTTCCCCAGGTCATCATCTCTGAGAATAAATCGCATTTTTCTTTATAAGATAGATCATCGGGTATGTACCAATATGAAGGAAAGTAAAAGGCATTATAAATTATTTCTGTTTCTTTATTATTACGGCCTTTATTAGGCTCATAATCTTCAAATTCAGTTTGATAAATTGTTTCTGCCACTGGATAACTAAAAGTTTCTATTAGTTCAGATTCAATTAATTTAACTAAAAATTCTCCTATTGCTCTTAGAGAGAGATTTTGAATTGACTTTGTTTCGTTCCCTACAAGCCAATCAATAGACACATTGAAATGTTTAGCAATTCCAACTACTTGATCTAAGGTAAAGCTTTTTGTGTCGCTTACACTAAGAGCTTTACTTATATTGGGCTGAGACATGTCAAGAACTTCAGCTAATTCTTGTTGTGTCATATTATTATTCTTCATTAAATTTTTGATATTCGAAATTAGAATATACCTATTACATACTGACATATAAATATTCTCCTAACGTATAAATATATCAAATAAACATGTTTATTCGACTTTTGAATATATCATACAACGTTTGATACGATTATTACAGGGAAAATTAGAAAATTTGAAGATTGAGATAGACCTATAAGTTTTGTAGATCTATCTGAGTCTTCAAAGACTCAACAAATAGTACAAATGATGGCCTTCTGATCAAAAGCTTTCCTAACTTCATATCGTACTCATATAAAAGTAAAGTCGACAAGATTAGGACTTGTTGACCACAAAAAATCACCGGAGGAATCCATATGATAAGTGGTCACAGAGTATATTTTATCGGCAATTTTTGTAATGCGGTTTCCTCCGCGTTAATCAATGGAGGAAATTGCAAATGGCAAAAGATAAGCATTACAGAGATTTTAGTAACAGAAAAGCATTTAATAACGTACCAGTAGGAGATGATGAAGAATTAGTCCCAATGGTATTAACTGAAGAAATGAAGATTACATTGAAGCCTATGGGCTTAGATTACAAAAATGTAGAAACATGGACATTTCCATATGGAAAAAAAGTAAAAGTATTCTTTGCACCAAATAAGAAAGGTTCAATGGATGAATACATGAAAACTTTTTATGCTGAAGTAGAACGTTACTTAAAGCACAAAGATGAAGAGCACATCGATGCACTTTCATTAGATAAGTTCTTAGAGGATACTGATAATGATGATTATAACGGATTTGATCCTACTGGAACTACAGACTATGATGATAAGGCACAAAGTCTAATGATACTAGAAGAGCTTATTGAAGATGTTGAAGCTAAAGATGCTAACATGGGAAAGATTATCAGATTATTATTTGAAGGATTCAAAAAAAACGAAATCCTAAAGAAGGTTGATCTTGGTAAAGGTAAAACCCAAAGGTATGCATTTATAGAAAAAACACAGAAGATTGCTCTTGAAATATATAATGAAAAGTATCGTAAGTAAGAGTACTGAATTTATATGAAGTAAAATAAGCAACATTGGTTCTATTAGCTAATGTTGCTTTTATGTTTTAATCAGAACAACTTGTGACGAGTGAAATTATACTAATTGCACAAGCCAAAAAAGAAAGGTGATTTACATGAAAACATTAAAGGATTACTTAAGTGATATAAAACCAAAATATTACCATATTTTTGATTCACATCAGGAACAGTTGGTTAATAGAGGTATGACTCATGAAAATCGTGATTACGAGGTATACAGCTTTAACATTCATATTAACAATAAACCAAAAGCTGTGGATGTTTTCTTATATCGTAGACCAGGTAAATCTACGAAAAATAGAAAGTTTAATATTTATGGTGGGGGAGTAATTGACTATATTACAGAACCTGATATAGATGGCTACGTATACGCTATGGTAAAACTTTCGTTTAAATTAAAAAAGCCGCTTGAACAAACGACAAGTAAATTTTTAGAAGACTTTGAATGGACTTCTAAAGATAAAAAGGAAAGATCATGGGCACATTTTTGGAATTAGTATGGTATGAATGTGATTGATGAACATGATTTTTGGGGTTTAGTTGAGAATCAGGAGTTTATAACTCCTAGTAAAACTAATCCATATAATCCTTATGTGGAAGAAGCAGCAGAAGAATATAATGAAACAACAGAGGACTTTGATCTTAAAGGTTTTCAAATTAATTTTGAAGATGAAGAGAACCAAAAGAAAATGCCTAGTAGAAAAAATGATTCAAGTCGAGAATTAACAGGCAAACATGTTGATTATAAGAAGCTTCAATCAAAAAAGACTTCAGTTGGCAAAGCTGGAGAATATTTGGTATTAGATCTTCTTAAAGAACAATATGAAGGCGCAGATGTTGAAATTGAACATGTTGCTGAAACAGAAGGTGATGGATGTGGCTATGATATCAGACTTACACTGGAGGGTAAAAAAGAGGCTCATATTGAAGTTAAGACTACTACATCTAATTATGTAGATGGATTCTACCTTACACCTTGTGAGCTAAACGCTGCAAGACAGTGTTTGAATGAGGAAGCTTCAAAAACAAAGTCTTACAGCATTTATCGAGTTTATAATTTTGATCAAAAAAACAAGACAGCTAGTATTAAGATTTTTGATCATTTTAATGATGAGGATTTTAGATTAGCACCGACCTGTTGGAAGGTCCATATCAAGTAAATAGGGAACATTGTGTTTAATAAAAGAAAATGAATCCTAATAAGCAGAGATGCTTAATCAGGATTCTTTTATTTTATGGAATTATGTGAGAAGCTTTCGAAATCAAAGTAACAAGTTAATTTGTTAATTTCTTTAATTACATTCATACTTCATACCGTCCTTTTTCATAGTAATTGATATTTTACTTATTTTTTTTCTTCATCTTCAACATATTCATAAGATGGAACACCACTAGTTACTTTTATCCAACCTTTTCCTTTTTCTTTTGTATACTGCTCATAAAAATCAAAATATTTAATGTCAGCTTCCGTTAAATTTTCTGGTTTATTCATTTCTATAATTTCAGGTCTTAGTTGTATTGGCATTTGTCTTATTTTTTCTTCCTTTTTTTCCTTATTGCATATACAAACTTGAATTACTGACCAGCCAATTAGAACTGGCAACCCAAATAAGAATAAAAATGGTGCGAACATTAACCATACTAAAAATCTGTTTTTCTCAATATATTTCATCTTAAATTTCCCTTTCCCTACAGAACAATATTCTAAACATATTTTTTTGAATAAGTCCATTATACTTAAAAAAACTTATTCATTACATCTACAAATCGATTATTTTAGAAAATGTAATTGGCATCAAAATAAATACATAAGATACGCTTACAATTAATTATACAGATATGCTAGTGATTTTCAATATACTCAAATAAGTGATTATCATTATTGGAGATCTATATTTGATTTTCGTGAATCTGTATATTTATTAATTAATCTTTCTGATGCATAAATATAAAAACATCCATCTGATTTATGTATTTATTATACAACAAATAGAAAATTTCTGCGTTTAGTTTCTTTCTAAGAACGCCTATAATAAGGAGGCTTTAATTTTTTTCTAATGTTTTGCTTGTATTTTAAAAAATAACTGCTTAATTGATTTGATTACGATGTCTTAATAGTAGACAAGGTCAAATCAATTAAGCAATTTTTTATTTAGTCTTTCTGATAAAATTCTGTAATATATCCATCAGCTCTATGTAGAATATCTGGCATCCAAGATGGGTTATGTGCCATTGTTTTACATACCTTCTCAAGGGATACGTCTTCTTTACATTCAATAATTAGCTCATCATGTACATGCCCACAAATGAAGAAGCCGGGTAGATTTTTCATTGCATTCATTAATAGATTTCTACTAATAGCTTGTACTATATTTTCTACAAACTTTGGACTATAGCTTTCTAATCGTTCCCATTTCTTTGTAGCTCCTATTCCTTCATAGGTTACTGATTCTCCACCAAATTTATTCTCTCCAATACGTGGTTTAATATAAGTAAGCTTACGACCTGATGGAAGGGTGATGAATAGCATACCGCTACGCCATGTAAATATAAGCCCATGAGATTTAATGAAGCTGTGTGTTTTAATAACGCATTTTATAGCATCACCAATATCCCACCATAGAGACACAATGTTTTAATTAGATTGGCGCCAGGCATCTGCTAATGGTTGAAGTTCACCTTCTGTTAAACCCATTTCTAATGCTCCCATAGCTTTAAGCGCTCCTACACTATCGCCATAGCCTAATGCTAATTCTGCAATTTTACCTTTTTGACGAAGATGGCCATTAACACCATGTTTAACTACAGGTACATGAAAAATCTGAGAAACAGAAGCACAATAGATATCTCCTCCATTTTTAAAAGCATCCATACGCCATGATTCATTTGCTATAAAGGCAATAACACATGCTTCAATTGCACTAAAGTCTGCAACAAAGAACTTATATCCAGGTTTTGCAATAAAAGCATTACGGATTAGTTAAAAGAGTGTATCTGGTATATCATCATATAACATTTCTAATGATTCATAATCACCAAGGCGTACTAGTTCCCTTGATTCGGATAAATCACTTATGTGATTTTGCGACAGGTTCTGTAATTGTATTAATATACCAGCCCATCTACCAGTACGGTTTGCTCCATAAAATTGGAACATACCTCTCGCACGATGATCAGAACATGCTGCATTTTCTATAGCTTGATATTTCTTAACGGAGCTTTTTGCTAGCTGTAAGCATAAGGACAATACTTGAGATAAATCTTCAGGTGCATTTTTTAATAATCCTATGATAGCTTTTTTCCTAGTGTATCCGTTTCAAGGCCATGAGCTAATAACCACTGTTTCATTTGTATAACACTGTTAGGATTTTCTAAATGAGTGAGATCCTTTAACTTAGATGAGATTATCTCTTTAGACTTTTCATCAATCTTGATGGCGTTTTCTACTAGCTGTGTATCTACTAGTATATCTCTATCATTTATTTGTTGATTTAGATGGTATTCTGCCCATAAGAAATCAGGAACGGGGAATCTTTTTAGCTTCTTCTGTATTTCCATTTCTGTTACAACATTTCGTTTATTGTAGTTCTTAAATAAAGCCCACATATCAGGCACATGATGGGGAAGGTTACGTGTTCTTCTGCCATTAGTTTTCGTTGGCTTACAAGGAATACAGAAATATCTAACGAGGTCTTTACCTTCTTTCAACTTTTGTTTTTCTAAATCTAGCCCATTACCAACGCCTTCTAGTGATAGGGGAAGTCCCATATGTGCACTTCATATCATAGTGTACCGCCATGATATGGGATTTAAATAATTGCCTGTTGATTCATCTGGTGAACCATAACCTTTAAATTTTTCTTGGTAGTTTCTTTTAAGCTAGTATGATATACAAATACGTTTAAATACAGCATTAAAAGCTCATTTCGTAACAGTGTTAACGAGGAGAGCATCAATGATATATTCTGGTAGTTTTTCTCCACAAGCTAAATCATAGACAGTTGCAGATTACTCATTAATAGAAACTCCAAATAGTAGTATCTCAAAGTGAGTGGATTCAGCGTATTTATATACGCCACTCTTTTTTATATCAATATCGCTATATGTTTCCAAATCAATAGACATTGTTTTAATTTTCATAATTTCCTCCTAATTAAAGAGGCGGAAGCAAGAAAGCTACCGCCAATTTAATTGATTATTTATCTTTCTTGTTTTGAAATTTTTTAGTCCAATTTGGAAAGAGAACAAGAAATACTCTTTTAGCTGCATTGATTAACCATTTCCAAATGGAGATAAGACCAAATCCACAGAGGAATAACACAACTGCAAATAGAGTGCCCCTGATAGAATCTGTGATGATGCTGTTTAAAATTTCATTTGTCATAAATTTTACCATGCCTTTCATAATGTTCTTTTGTGTTGAGTTGAGTTTCCAAGAGCTTAAGAAATCATCATCTTCTGATGAAAAGTCATCTTCTGCTCTAGATTTACCACCTAATGGTTCACCATCGCGAATCTTCTGTAAGTTATTAAGACCACATGCAATACCGCTATTACCGTTTGAGTTAAATGCATAGAAATTGATTGATGCTCTACCATAAACACCGCTATATACTTCAGAGCGTTCAATAATCTGCTGACAGTTTGCATCTACAATGCCAGGAGCAGTAGGAGAGTTGGCATTGATGAAGTAGCAGTTACGATAAGTTTCATCTCCAGGTCTCTCTTTATCACCATCACGTAATGGGTTCTTGATGACATCAAGTGGCGGACATACTCTTGCATTACCTTTAAGTTTAGATTCACCTTCTTCGTAGGCAGCCTGGATAGCTGCTTTTACTTTATTAATAGTGACAGTATCGCTTTTTGGGATAAGAAGGGAAACGCTATATTTTGGAGTTCCTCCATTAATTGACTTTGGATCCCATACATTTGCATAAGACCATCTTGTATCTACACCTGTAATAACCTTAGTTAAATTCTTAAATTTTTTCACACTTATAATCTCCTTTTATCTATCTTTAAAATTTTCTGCCGCAACTTTCATTTCAGGTCTTTTATCAGACTCAGGAACGAGTGCGGGTTTTCCTGGTGGTTTATAAATAAGGTCACCTAATAGTTTTTCAAATTTCGTTTTTTCTAGTAAGGAATTCACAGCAATAATACTAAGAAGTTTCTTCTCATAAGGATCAAAGCCTGCATCTTCTACAATTTTAGCAACTGCTTCGTTATCCTTATATTTTCTATTGCTTCTACCTTCAACAATTTTGAATCCATCAAAGTGTGTACCAGATGAAGCTTTTGAAAGGGCATAGTCTTTAATATCATTACCCCATTTAATAAGTTCATCGATGCGTGGAAGGATTGCACTGATTTCAAAATCATCTAGTGTATTTGGCATTTTGAAATCGTACTTAGCTAATTCCAGATTCATTTCAGCACGTTTTCTACAGGTAGTTTTTACCTTACAGAACTTAAAATGATTACCAGCCTTAAATTCACCTTTGCCTTCATAGGCTAGTTGAGCTATTGGTTTTAATACATTTTCAGCCCAATCAAGTAAATTATCTTTAGTGACATAGCTTGTAGAGATGTTTTCACGACGTGTCTGGAAGATTGTCATTTCAATCTGCTCGATATCATATAAATCATCAAAGGCTTCTAATGCACCTAAAGCGTAGCACAACACCTGTGTGTTCTCTTTGCTGTTAACTAGAACTCCAAGATCCTGTTTATAGTCAATAATATGAAGTACTTGATTGGCGACGATGACACAGTCACCAGTACCAAATCCATCTTTTACTCACTTTGATAAGTCTAAGCGTTGTTCAACGAATATCAGAGCATCATCACAATACTCTTTAGCTTTTTCGTATTGCATTAAGACATAGTTGCAATATTCCTTAGCACAGTTTTGCATTTCTCCATTGTAATAGCTAAGTGTACTTGTAGGTTTTTTCACATTTCTACCTAATCCTTTTTCTACTAAATAAGCACAGAGTTTGTGGCAATCTGTACCTTCTTGTGCAAAGGAGGAAGGTTCATCTACTATCCCTTCACAGAGTTTTGCTGATGGTGGACAATTAATCCAACAATCAGAGGAAGAGTCTGAAAGAAATGCATGTTTAGCCATTGATAAGCGCCTCAGCTTCATTGACCTCGCTTAAACAAGAGGCTCCAAGGTCACTAAGTAATTGTTTGGCTTCCATCTTTTTGCCACTTGCAGCAAGTGTTGCCATAATGCCACGAACTTCTTGGAAGCTATATGGTTTAACAGTAAGAGGGACTTCCTTTACTACTGAGTCTTTAATTTCTTTATTAGAGTTAGAAGCAGATGTTTCTTTCTTTAAAATCAAATCTTTTAATTTATTCGCTGCATTAAGCATATTTTGAGTTGCAGCGACTAAATCGTTAAGAGTGCATTCTAATTCTGACATATTACTCATGTCTGTTTTCCTCACTTTCATTTATATTTTCAGTATTTTGTCTCAGTTTATTTGCCAGTCTTTTTGCTACAACGCTGATGGCTATAAGTGTATCGATTAACTCTTCATCAACATGATCAATAGGACCGGCACAATCTCTTGTTTTAGTCATTTTCATAACCTCGCTTTCTGATTGGCTTTTGCCTTTCTAACTTTCTAAGGGGTTTAGAAAGATGAGATTCCGGTTTTTTTGAACTTTTTTTAAATTCTTTTCGATGATGGATTTTCATCTTTCTAACTTTCTAAGGGGAAGCGAGATGTAAAATTCCGGCTTTTCGCAAAAAAAATAAACCTGTTTTATTCCTATATGTATATAAGGATAGGAAATAAAGCAGGTTTTTAAATTTTTTGAATTTAACCCAGAATTTGTGTCGTAGAAACACCTTAGTAAGTTAGGGAAGGTATATCTTCTACTTTTTAACGAAAGGAGGTTCATAAAATGGATTCACATAAAATAGCTATAACACAAGATTTAGATTCTAATACTGTAAATAAAGATAGGGCAGATCAACTCGTAGTTTATATCTGTTCCAAATATTCAGGTGACATTACTACTAATTCTAAAGATGCTAAGCGATACAGTAGATTTGCTGTAGAGCAAGGCGTGATACCAATAGCACCTCATTTATTATTTCCTGTATTTATGGATGAAAAGACAGAGCGAGATATCGCGATGTATATGGATGAAGTGCTTATTAGTAGTGTTGATGAACTATGGGTGTTTGGTAATGAATTGTCATCTAGTATGAAGGTGGAAGTGGAAGTTGCTAAGAAGTTAAAAAAGCCAATTCAATATTTTGACAAACAATGCAAGAAACAAATATCAAGATGTAAGGAGTGAGCTTAAATGCAATTTACTATTTATACAGCAAACTGCACAGGTAATACTTCAAACAACGATTATCCAAATAAAGTAGATATCAAGTCACCTGAATCATTACAGAAGGCAGTCAAAAAAGATCATGCGTGCGCAGCTTATAAGAATAACCGTAGAAATAATGATAAATACATTTCTTCTGGTGTGCTTGTAATGGATTTTGATAACGATAAAATCAATAATCCTGATGCTTTCATAACAGAAAAAAAGATGGATGAATTATTTCCTGATATTAGTTATTGCTTAGTGCCAAGCCACCATCACATAAAAAATAAAGGAAATTACCCTTAGTACCAAGATATCATGTGATGTTTCCTATTGAAACAATCACAGGTGCAAGCCTCTATGTTAAAACGAAAGCCTCATTATTTAACAATTATCCTTTATTTGATGATAAGTTTATCTTTGAATTCAAATCTGGCATGACTATTGAACTTAAGAGATAAATGAACAGGAACAATGATACGGACATCTTGTAGCAATGCAGGGTATTTTTGTCATTCATAGAAAATTTACAGAGTGGAATTGTGGCAGAATTGAATTTGTCAACCAAATGGTTTATAATTCAACAAGTTGAGGTAAGTTTTAGACATGGAGGAAAGCGATGAAGACCTCCGATATGATTAAAGAATTATGTAATAAAAAGAATATAAGCATTTCAGAACTTGCCAGACGGATAGGTCAGACTCCACAGAACTTTGGTAAGAAACTGAAACGAGATACTGTGACTCGAAAAAGATAGCTGATGTCATGGGTGTTACCTTTGAGCAATCATTTATCTTCCCGGATGGAGAACAGATAAAAACAAGTAACGAATAGGCGGTGAGTAGCATGGATACTGTGGATCTGATTATTAAATCATCAACAGAATTTTATAATGATTTGAAGGTTGATGAGAATGGTCGATATCATTCTTGGGAACACTGCTATTCACATTTCATAAAAGCACGAGGGAGCCAAGAGATTGATTATGATTATCTGAGTTTACAACTAGCTTTCTATTTAGCAAGTTGGGGAATGTATCGTGGCTCATCATTTTTGCTACAAAAGGATTATAAAGTACATATTCCAGTAGTAAAAGAACTGTTAAATGAAAAATATGATGTTTTAGCTGGAATTGACTGTATCGGTTTCAAAGACGATAGCAACCAAAAGTTACTGCAGGATATAAATTCGTTTTTAGAGCAGTATTACGATAAAATAAGGCACAAAGTAAAAGGACAAGAACTGAAAAATCAGTTATCTTTTACACTAATCACGAAAATACTTATGGGAACACTTGGCTGTGTTCCAGCATATGATAGATATTTTATTGCAGGAATAAAGAATCAGAAGGTCGCAACCGGTAATTACAATTTGAAATCCATTATGCAGCTTGTCGATTTTTACGAAAAAAATTCTGCCCGATTTGAACCAGTTAGAGAGAAAATGGAAGTTGAAGGTATGCCATATCCACAGATGAAGATGATTGATATGGGATTTTGGCAGGTTGGTTTGAAGTTGGATACAAATAAGAGAATACAGACAGCTCACTAGGAGGTAGAAACATGGAATATACACCAATGGAAAAGGATGTTCTTGCTATGATGCAGAGAACTGATTTTAAGAATATATCAAAAGGTGATGTGATTAGTTTTGCATCAAAGATAGGCGAACTTCGTCCTGAAGTGGCTAAAGAAGTGCTTGCACAGTTTCCTGAATTTGTTGGATTAATGAAATCTTCATTAACTGAATACAAGGGGATGCTTGATACAATTGTAAGTAGTGATGATGCAAGTATTAAGGAGTATTACGGTGTAGCAAACAAAGAAATGGATCAGGCTGCAGATAGTAGAAATCAGTTTTATGCTTTTGTAAAACAAGTGCAAGCTGATTGCAGTAAACTTCTTGATAATCCCAACCTTCCTCCTGAGATGATGATTGAGATATTAAACAGAGAGGCTGAACTTGTAAAAATGGCGAATGAAAAAGATACAGAGATTCGTCAGCAAGAAAAAGAAATCGAAGACAAGGTAAATAAAAAGGACTCTGAAAAGAGAGAGTTCAACTGGAAACTTGTCGGAGGTATCAGCTTTGCTTTGATGACTGTCGCTGGAATTAGTGCAGGGGTTCTTGGCGGAAAATTCGATCTTAAATTTCCTAAAAAAAGCTAATCGTGAACTAAAAGGTGATTGAATATTGAAACTTGGAGGTATTGACATGAGAGTATTGGATTTGGATATGGATTATTTCATGACAGAAATAGCTAACACACCATTTTCTTGTAAGGAAAGACTTGCTGAAGAGGATTATGGAAATTCAGTATGGTCTGAAGAAGAAGTTCGACAATTCTTAGAGCAAAATTTAGGATTGTCAAAAACACACAAAATACCGGGAAGAATTGTAAGTGGGCATAATGAATCACTATTCTTTTGGAAAGAACTTATTGATAGCAAAAAGCTTTCAGATTCCTTTGATGTTGTTCATGTTGATTCTCATGCTGATTTAGGTTTGGGAGATGCATCATGTAGTTTTTTGCAAAGTGAGTTTCTTACACTTTCGATTGATTCAAGAAGAAAAATAAGCGAGTATGAATTTTACGATAAAATAAAAAGAATTAGTATAGGTGACTATTTGCTTTGGGCAGTTGCCTATAGAATGGTTTCATCTATTACATATTGTGCAAATCCTCATGGTGACAAGAACGATTATGTACTAGACACGTTAAAGGATTTTCATGAAGAGTACATTTGGGATAAACCTGTAAAAAATTATATACAGTTAAAGTATAATAAAAAGATGAAAATGCCTGATTATGATTCGTCTGACGCATATAAGAAAAAATATCTCGAGGGTGCAATAAAAGATCCAGAAGTGGAACTGTTAATAATTCCAACGATTGAGGACGTGGAATTTGACGGAAACTTTGATTATGCAGTTATGGCACAATCGCCCAACTACACCCCAGCAAGTGCAGATTTCATACTGGATATTTTCAGAGAATATATCGAAGAAATATAATTAGCTGCTAATTTGCCTATACAAATTATAGGGCAATTCAAGGTTATCACAGGCTCGAAACCCTAGATTTTAAGGGAAAAGGTGCATTCCACCATTCCCTTGTACAATAGGGGTTGAGTATGTTTTTCGTCGAACAACCGAGCCATATTGAGAGCGTGGTTTTGTTGACTAGAGCACATAAGTAAAAATGTGAAAAAGACTTGAAATAATGGGGGTCATTGTTTCTGAATTATAAACAGGATGGATACCATCAAGGTTAGCATTAATCTCCTCTCCGATTATGTATTTTGCAATTTCAATCGGTGCTGTTTTCATTTTATCAGAGAACTCCCCGGAACTGTTTCCATTCATTTCATAAAGAAAATGAAAGAGTAAGTCGTAGATTTTCTTGGTCATATCTCGTTTTTTATAATTAACAAACATCGAAGAGATATTTTGATAGAATCTATTCTGATATCCCGGGACAGAAGCATATCTCACAATAATATTATTGTAATCCTGGATGTTAAGAGCATAAGAACCGTATATGCAATCGTTGATGCTATAGGTGTCTCCTTCAAATACTTCATAGGTATCTGCACAAACTGGAAATAGGAAACTATTGTCTCTCATAAATGATACGAGTTCCTTGGTGGGCTTATTTGTAAGAGACATCAGATAATAGGCCGAATGCTTTCTTTACATATAAAGTGGAGATTATATATCAAATAGAGTGAAGAATAAAATTATGGTGGAAGATTACGATTCAAATAATTTAAAGAATCAATTTACATTTAAAGTGACGTACAACACGATGGCAGAAAGTATATTCACGAGATAAAGATTTATGAGGATAGGTTCAAAGTTTGTTTCAAAGCAGGCATTGAATTGGATATTCCGAGATAACAAGAATTTGCATGGGCAGCAGGCTTAGGCTTGGCTGCCTTTTTTTAGATTGATTTTATTCGTGGTTTGGAATATAATATCGTTAAATTGTATTGTGTGTTATTTGTACTATAAGAGAGGACTATATGGAATATTTATCAATACGACAAACATCTGAAAAATGGGGTATCTCCATCAGAAGAATACAGGTTTTATGTGCAGAAAATAGAATTCCAGGTGCAACAAAGATCGGTTCATATTGGGCTATTCCGGCTGATGCAGAAAAACCCAATGATGAGCGTATCAAGAGTGGAAAATACATAAAGGAAAAATAAGATGCAGAGCGTGATAAAACTATTTAAGTGTAGGTGGATATAGATATGGCTGAGATAAAAAGCATAAATGAATTACTAAAGATGGAGATTGATATTCCTGACTATCAAAGGCCATACAAGTGGACGATTCAAAATATTGAGGAGCTTCTTGGTGATATTAGTACAGCAATCAATGAAGCAGGACTGTATAGAACTCCCTTTAAGTACAGGGTAGGAACCATTATTCTTCATGAGAATGAACATGGAATATTTGATGTTGTGGATGGACAACAGAGGATCATATCACTTCTTCTTATAAAACAATGCATAGAGACAGGGGTTAAGTGTCCTATTTCCAAGAAGAAATTTTTCAATAAAATAACTCAAACTAATATTCATGATAATTATATGTTCATTCGCGAATGGTTTTCACTAAAGAGTAAAGATGATAAGAAGAATTTTATTCGTGCATTTGATGAAATATTAGAGGTTGTTGTAATCAGTGTCGAAAAGGTATCTGAGGCATTTCAGTTATTTGATTCACAGAATACCAGAGGAAAGTCTCTTGATCCGCATGACCTATTGAAAGCATATCATCTGCGAGAGATGAAAAAGTATCCATATGAGATGGAACATGCGGTTACTAAGTGGGAATCAAAAGACACATGTCAAATTAGAGAGCTTTTCGATTTGTTTCTGTTCCCTGTTTGGAACTGGTCACGCGGATTAAAGAGCAAGCCTTTTACGGCAAAGGAAATTGATACTTATAAAGGTATACCGGAATCATCAACGTATTCATATGCAAGACGTGCAAGTAAAGCAATGCCATGTTTCCAAATTACAGAGACATTTATTTCAGGAAATGATTTTTTTGAAATGGTAGATCATTACCTATACTTGATACACGATATTAAGACAGAAATATTTAATAATCAAGATTTTGCGGAAATTAAGTCTATTATCTGCAATGGCAAAGAAGTATCTAGTATTAAAGAAATGGACTCTGTAAAATATGGATCTGCAGGTTTTGTCTATGCTCGCAACCTGTTTTATTGCGTGCTGCTTTGCTATTATGATAAGTTTCACAACTTCGATGAAATGGCGGTAAAGAAGTTATTCACCTGGGCTTTTATGATTCGAGTAGATATGGAAAACTTAGGGTTCGATAGCATCAATAAGTATGCCATTGGCAATGATGACAACTCTAGATATACAAATGCAGTTGCGATGTTCTCAAAGATCAGTTTCGCTCGATTGCATAATGAGATTTCCAGTCTGCAGATAAAGATAAAGCGAGATCCGGACAGAGCTAATCATGATAAGTGGAACGATCTTTATAAGAAACTAAAGATTATGAATGGATTGATGGAGGTGTCAAATGAGTGATTTAGTTACTGAACTTCATATTGTCGGTGATGACAACAATATCTTTGATACTGATATGGAGTATATTATTCCCCTTTATCAGCGTGCGTATGCCTGGGAAGATAAGCAACTTGTCCAGTTGATTGAGGACATCAACGATGTTGCTGATGATGCGAGTTATTACATTGGTGCATTGATTGTTTCAAGACAGGGAAATAAGTTCGAGGTCGTAGATGGGCAGCAGCGCTTGACGTCACTGTATCTTTTGCTGAATTGCCTTGGCTATGAAGTGCAGAATACTTTGACATTTGCCTGTAGAGATAAATCGAATTATACCCTTCAGAACATTCAGGAACTGATTCAGATGAACCACAGTAAATTGGATATGGATCGAATTGAGTCTGGTATCCAGAGTGGTATAAAAATCCTTATGCAGGAAATGCAGAGGGAAGGATTTGATAAAGACGAATTTTGTGAAAAACTTTCACGTGTAGTTGTTTATCGGATAGAAGTGCCAGAAAACACGGATCTGAATCGCTACTTTGAGATCATGAATACTCGTGGCGAGCAGCTTGAGCAGCACGATATTTTGAAGGCGACACTAATGAGCTATCTCAAAGATGAAAAAGACAAAGCAATATTTGCTAAGATCTGGGATGCCTGCAGTGACATGACCGGTTATATTCAGATGCATTTTATCAGTAAGGGAAACGAAGTACGTGAGGCTATTTTCGGAGGGTACTGGAATGATATGCCTCCAAAGAGTTGGACCAACTATAAGAAAGAAATCAAAGTAAATTCCCTGAATGGTGTTGGCCACACTATAGAGGAAATCATAAATGTTGATTTCCAGGTAGATACGGACGATGGGTATTTGGATGATGATATCCGAGTAAGATTTGAAAGTGTTATTGAGTTCCCGTATTTTCTCATCCACACATTGAAGGTTTATATTGCGATTAAAGGCATTTCACATGAAAATGCTGGATCAAAGATCATAGATGAATTGCTCGACGATAAAAAGCTCATCGAAAGCTTTAATCGTGTTACGACATATGGAGTGAATGATAAGGGAAAAATTGCAGATAACAAAGAGAACTTTTCAAGAGAGTTTATTATTTGCCTTTTGCGGACAAGGTTCTTGTTCGATAAGTACATTATAAAAAGAGAGTATGCGAACGAGAATGCCGACGGAGAATGGAGTCTCAAATCACTTTATGTTTCCGGCCAGCAATCCAAAAAGAAACCATATTATCGAAATACCTTGTTTACTCGAAAAGGAGAGCATAACAAGGAAAAGAGAAGTAACGATCGCAACAAGCGAAACATAATGCTTCAGTCAGCGCTGCGTGTTTCTTATACTTCTCCAAAAGTAATGCACTGGATAACACAGCTATTGATTTGGCTTTCTGAAGATAACTATTCAAATGCTCTGAGCAATGATTTGTCTGTGTTCAGTGATGCTATTGAGGAGATTGCAAAGAATGCAGTGCGTGAACAGTTCTTTGATGTTTGCGAAGATGGTGTATACGCAATGGGAGTAAATACTCCTCATATTGTATTTAATTATTTGGATTACCTTCTGTGGATGTCCGAGCCTAAAAAGTACGATGACTTTACATTTGAATTTAGAAATTCAGTGGAACATTGGTATCCACAGAATCCATCAGAAGGAACTTTCGAATCGTGGACGGATGGAGTGGATCAATTTGGAAACCTCTGTATTATTCAGAGAAACGTAAATTCGAAGTTTTCTAACATGTCACCGGAAGCAAAGAAGAGCACGTTTAAGGAAATGATTTCGAAGGGCAGTATAAAACTTCGATTAATGAGTGAACTTACTGAAAAGCGTGACGGCAAGGCTGCTAGTCTATACTGGAAAGATGCCCTGTATAAGAAGCACGAGGCGGATATGATTGACATGCTTTATAGAGCATGCTATCCGGAAGAAGAATGAATTTCTAGAAAGTTTATCAAATTTGGAGGTACACCATGGCATTTAATCAAGGAATAAAAATAGGGCAAATACTAAAAAAATGCAGATATTGTTGATATATTCAAATGCGGGAATATGGGCGGGATGAGACATTCAAAGACTACGAATACTTTGGTTATTGTCTCAGACTACGCAAAAGGAATCTATCACGATAAGTGGATTGGTGGTGCTCTTCATTACACTGGTATGGGTTAAAATGGAGACCAGGTGCAAAGGATAAAATAAAAATGTAGGTAAAAGACAACATAAGGATGTTAGAGAACCTACAATTTTTAGATTGACTTTTGCAGTAATTTTAGTTAATCCAATTTTAAAGAGCTATGCATAGAAAATGGAAGAAGAAGCATGATGTGGTGGTTCGTACGATCAATGAGTATATTAAGAATGGTTGGCAGCATGCTGGCTAACAAAAGTGCAATATTGATCATACAACAGCAGGCAGATACAGATGATAATGCTGATTCGGATGATGATTTTGTGATGACGTTATTGCACAGAGCGC